>MDTG01117127.1_pt1 | contig 12330 bp, 13 predicted proteins | sample 811421 | NCBI WGS metagenome assembly MDTG01 (sample SAMN05326645, study PRJNA326480) | marine metagenome | isolation source: seawater | place: Pacific Ocean: South East | collected 2011
CTACGAGTTGCATTAATCCTCCTCCCATGGTTATAATATTGCTAAAGAAAAAAAAATTACGAAAAAGATTTAATTATTGATTTTATTTATATCCATGTTTTTCTCCACGAACGACTTCACAAACGTGTCGAGATAGATTTCCTTTTTCCCCTCGTGCTTTTTGGTGAACACATAGGTGTCGTCTTTCATCGAGACTTTCCACCCAGACTGCACAGCGTTGTAGACAAACGCCATTTTTTGTAATTTGATATAATCGATTTTTAGATTTTCGGGGGCGTTAATGTCTATCGTATCCATTACAATAAAATGAAGAAAACAATAACACGAAATATATTTAATTAAACACAAAATATAAATGGAAATATATTATGCCAAAGTTTAAACAGAAGAATACTCGCAAAATAGTAGTTGCGAGTAATTCCATAACGACCCTCGATGCGAAACATCAGGAAATCATCGATGAGTTACGACAAGCCAAAGAGTGCGACATTCCGACCCTGCGCAAGGAGCGGACCAAGTTGCGACTAAAACTCTCCAATGAGACCTTGTCCATCGACGCAAAATTAGAGGTGAAAGACCGATTGGAAGAAATAGCAAAGAAACTGCACAGTTTAAAGGAGCGTGAAAAGAACTACTTGCTAAATAATTCCGAACTGGTTTTTGATTATTTCGAAAACAAAATGAAAGTGACCGAAGGCACCAATAAAACGACGGTTTTGAATGAGTTTTTCAAGACGGACAAGTTAAATGTCGAACAAGTTGCTAAAGAACGGAACAACGTCCAAAAGTTTCTGACCAACGTGGACGATTCATTCATGGATGTTGGAAGCTATGTCGTACAAACTGATATTTGCGAAAATTGCCGTGTCGGAGAGATGATTCCCATCGTGCACGAGGGTCAACTCGTTTGCAATAACTGCTCGTCTACGGTGCAATACCTTGTCGAAAATGAAAAGCCGTCGTACAAAGAACCACCCAAAGAGGTATGCTTTTATGCTTATAAGCGTATCAACCATTTTCGAGAGGTCTTGGCGCAGTTTCAGGCGAAGGAAACCACGCAGATACCGGACGAAGTAATAGAAAATATCAAACTCCAGATAAAGAAGGAGCGAATCGGACTCGACCAAATAACGAATAAACGGGCCAAGGAGATATTGAAGCGGTTGGGTTACAATAAATATTACGAACATATTCCGTTCATCAAAGATAAGTTGGGTATTAAACCGCCTATCATGAGTCCTGAACTCGAAGACACGCTCTGCAATCTGTTTATGGAAATCCAGGGTCCGTATGCGAAGTACTGTCCTGAAGATCGTGTTAATTTCTTAAATTACTATTACACAGTTTACAAATTGTGCGAGTTGCTCGACCAGCGCGAATTTTTGCCATTCTTTCCAATGTTAAAAGACCGCGAGAAGCGTATCGAGCAGGACGAAATTTGGCGAAACATATGCGAGGAGTTGGATTGGGAGTTTATTCCTACAATATAATTTCGCTATCAGTATTTATTCCATAAATAACATCTTTGTAATGTTATTTATAGTATTTTGTTGTTTAATTGAATGTTAGGTTGTATTCGTCAAACTATCACCTGTAAATGTTTAAAGCGGGCGCGGAAAACCGACGAGGTTGGCACCAATACCGAAGCCGGCGCCGGAGCGGGCGCTTACGGCCATGGCCGGAACGAAGGTATCGAGGATGCTGAATGTTGCGGCAGCGGTCAGCGCAATAAGCGCAACCTCGTCGAGGTTGAGAGAGCGCTTCGGGATAGCAAAGGCGGCGAGCGCAACCATGATGCCCTCAACGAGATATTTGATTGCGCGCTTAAGCAGTTCACCAAGATCGAAGTCATTCACAATATCAACGATATTCATTATTATACTAAATAAACAGAAAAAAATATATCTCGTTTAAAACACTTAAAGTTTAACAGCCGATATATTTGTATATGAGCGATTTGTCGAACACAAGCGGACGTCCTGATGGGGTCGAGTGTAGGCTTAATATTGACGGTTCCGAAAATCAGAAATATGTCGATGTTCTTGACGAAGACAAGGCGGTCGCGGGTCAAAAATTTGTGTGCGTGTCATTCTTGTCGCCAGAGAAAATTTTAAAGGATCGACAACTTTACAATTTCAATGAGTTTCTAAAGCAGTGGGATATGTCTAAATCTTTGGCTAAATACACACAATTCCTAAGTTTTCTTTCGTTCAAATACAGCCTAAATTTTGACGATCTCACGAAGGACCTGGAGGAGTTTTGCAAGGAGGAGCGCGAAAACCTTTTTGCTACCAATCTGGAAGATGAGTTCAAGAACTTTATGGATTCAAATGAGAGCAAGTTAGATGAGACGTTTAATCAGGAACACGCATTTAAGACCAGTGTGCGTGGTGTAAAAATCCGCGGCTCTTACCCAAGCCAGGAAGAGGCCGAGCTTCGGTGTAAGATGTTACGCGAGATTGATCCGAATCATGACGTGTTTGTTGGTCCCGTTGGTATGTGGATGCCGTTTCATCCTGAAGCCTACAAGACTGGCCGCGTTGAGTATCTTGAAGACGAACTCAATCAGTTAATGAAGGAGAAGCAAGTGAACGAGCAGAACGCGAAAGTCGAATTTGACAAGCGGATGCGCGAGACAAAGGAGAAGGCAATGGAAGAAAATAAGAAGAAGGCGCTGGAGAGTGGAAACGTATTGACACAGACGATCAACAAGGATGGACAACTCGTCAGTGTTAACAACGAAAGCAGCTTGGACTCGAAACTGGGTGATGAGGTCACTGTCGCAGATGTTCGTAAAGAGTTGTTTGAAGACGACAACGTGGTGATTGATTACAAAAACTCTGACCATGGTCTCAGTGACCTGTCTAAACCTGAGAATCCACCACCGAAAACTAAGGTGTTGATGGATATTTCGGAGGAAGCCGATTCAGAATCGAACGAATCGAACGAATCAAACGAATCAGACAGTGCCGCCCCCAAAACTGCTGCAGCTGATGATGCTGATGCTCATGATGGCGAGGGTGACGTTGCACCGCCAAAAGATGACAAATCGAGCGACGAATAGAAAGAGGAATGATGGGAAAAAATTGAACTTAAATATATTTCACTCGAACTATATGTAAGAAACATGCCGAAACAAATTTGTTCCGAACCCGAATGCAAAAGAAAAGTTTCGCAAGTTGAGGCCATGATGGGCAAATGCCGTTGCAATAAAGTCTTCTGTGTCATGCATAGAATGCCAGAAACTCATAAATGTGATTTTGTCTTCATCATTGACAAGGATTCGTTCATCAGAGAGAATAAATGCGTCGCTGCCAAAATTTAAGCAGTTAGGTTAGGTCAGGTTAGGTCAGGACAGGTCAATTGCTACCATTTGCTCTTTCTGACACTAATTTTAGGACCTCGTTTTCTTCCTGAGTTAGGGTCATATGAATCTTCCTCATCATCAGAATTTAGGTCTTTGGATATTTCCCAAAACTCTTTAGACCCAAGCTTGAAGTCGCCATGTGGTTGTGCTTTATACCAAAATATTTGGTCTTGTAAATTGTTAGATTTGGCGTTGTTGTTCACAACCAAGCATTCGAAATTTTCGGTGCACTGATCCATCACCTGAGAGAAACTTTCGAAGGTGGGAAACATGCCCGCATAGTTCTCCCATATTCGTTTTCTGTTCGAGATATAAGGCTCGCGCAAAATGAACACGTAGTCTATATTTGTGCGCAAATTGGGAGGAATTCCGAGTGGATACTGCATTGTAATGATGAGCATTATTTTCCAATGACGGCCATTCATGAAGAGCAGCCGCATCATCTTATCCTTTGTCCATGAGTTATCGAACAAACAATCATCCAAAATGCAGAACGCACGTGGATCAATGGAGGTCCTTTTGTAATTTTCGATTTCCTTTTTCACTTGCTTCAAAACGGTTTTTTGGCGTTTCAGTATATTCTCGATGATGGCGGTGTTATACTCGTCATGAATGAAGAGCTTTGGAACATGACTGCCATAAAATCCATTACCGGCTTCTGTTCCCGAGATAACAGTACCTATGGGAATATCCTGATGGTAATAAAGCAAATCTCTAACGAGGTAACTCTTACCCGTATCGCGACGGCCAATTAGGACCACAACTGGACCCTTGTTTTCGTCTGGTTTGAAGCTGATATGGGACATATCAAACTTTTTCAATTCTAGCGTCATCTATAGAGGCAAAATATTATAAATGAATACTTTATCCGCAACGAAGGAATAAAACAAAATAAGTTAAATTATGCCAGAAATTTTGTATTTATCAACTATGGACTTTTCGTATCAAAAAAATGATAATGCAACACTTTTTAAAAGTTTAGAAGACACCGACCTTTTAAATATTTCCCAAACACAAAATTATATTCCAATCTATGAAAGGTTTTTCTCTCTAAACGAAACAAACTTCAACAACATCAATTTGAACCAAGAACTAAAACTTATAAAGATACTGAAAAGGCAGAGTGAAAATAAATATGATGGTCTAGTTGAAAGCAAAGAGGGAAAAGTGAATGAAAAACAAATATTCTTTAAAATGATACCATTAATCGACCCAATAAAGTATATGACCGGTAAATATGACATTTCTGATACAAACTTGCTAAATCTTCCAACGTTTACGGACCAATCGCGAGGTACGACGAAGGTTCGTGATTCAAATAACGCCGCCTATGTTGACAGTTTTTTCAGTTATTTAACAAGTAAAATGTTTCACCAGCAGGGTTTTATACACGGACTCGACTTTTACGGTTCTTATTTAGGAGTTAAAAATGATTATATGTTTAATATTGCCGATGATCTGGATTATTTGCATGAGTGTAAACCGTTTCATGAAAATCGAGGTGTCTTGTATACAGTCGACACAACGTTTCAATCAGACTTCATGAACTTCGGAACACGTAACTTTAAAGAGCCTCTTAAAATGTCAGATGAAACAATTGAGGATAACAACATATTGGAGTTGTCTGACATCGGCGATTTGTCTCGTTTGAACGAAATCTTTGAAACATTCGAAACGAAAACTGGCGGCAAACCGAGTGTGACGAGTGACATATCTGCCACACTTCTTTATGATTCACCACTTGTTCATAGAAATGAGGACGAAGAAAATTCGGATGCTTGTTCGGATACATCGAACTGCTCATCGCGTTCATCGAACACTGTAGGTAGCAATAATGACATAGATTCGCTCACGATAGACGGCGATAAAGGAGAGAAAGGGAAAAGAAAAGATGATGATGAGGATGAGGATGATGAGGATGATGAGGATGATGATGAGGATGAGGATGATGGAGACTCATTCACCACGGCATCGGAAGACGAGGCCTTTGTCAAAATTCCTTCCTTTCCAGTTCAGTTAGTTGCATTAGAAAAGTGTGAAAAAACTCTTGATTCTTTCATTTCAACAGAGGATCCATCCGACGAGGAGTACGGGTCGGTTGTCACACAAATATTAATGATTCTTATTGTCTACCAAAAGGTATTCGGATTAACACATAACGACCTGCATACGAATAATATCATGTATGTGCGGACAGACAAACAGTATCTCTATTACAAATATGATGGAAATCACTATAAAGTCCCCACTTTTGGTAAAATCTACAAAATAATCGACTTTGGTAGGGCAATTTATAAGTTTCGCGGAACTGTTCTATGTAGCGATTCTTACCACCCAAAAGGAGACGCCGCGACACAGTATAATTTTGAACCGTATTTAAATGAGAACAAACCACGTATTGAACCAAATTTCAGTTTTGATTTATGCAGACTTGGTTGCGCGTTATACGACATGCTTGACGAATCGAAGGATAAAAAAACCCCTATCATTAAGATCATGACAAATTGGTGTAATGATGATAAGGGTCGTAATATTCTGTATAAAAATAATGGTGATGAGCGATATCCGGAGTTTAAACTATACAAAATGATTGCACGAAGTGTTCACAACCACATTCCTTCTGAGGTGATTAAAGACGAATACTTCAAAAAATACCAAGTACCAAAAAAAAAGATTCAAAATCAGAAACAAAAAATATTCAATGTAGATAAGTTGGAAAGCTTTCAATAGAAGACTAATTAGTAGAAATAATTTATTTACATATAATTTTTAACAAAAAGGTTCGATTGGAATTTGTCTTCGGGTTGTGAAGAGAAATTCTTAATTTTAGAACTCCGGTGTTCCTACAAATACGGACGTGTTGGTTTTCGCATTATCAGTGATATCAACCTGCTCGAGAACAAATATTCCTAAAACTGCGCTCAAATACACTACCAGCACATCACGTGTAACTTCTTTCACTGGTTTGGCCTCCTTCACTACAAAACGCATTTCAATAAACTTGACAATGGCGAAGACAATCGCAATGACTGCTGCGGTTGAAAAATAATTGGTCATTAATCTAAGGTGTTAAAATGAATGCGATTATTCAACGCATTATTACGATAAAATTTCAATATCATCTAAAACAGGTGGAGGCAGAGGTGGTGATTTGTTTAAATCGTTGATGTCGGCGACATCCAGTCGAATGTTATCGCCAATTGTTAATCGATCTTCTTCATCGTCATCTTCATCGTCATCTTCGTCGTCGCGCCGTTTCATTGCCGATTCTATTGCGAGTTGTTCCAACCGTTCGATGGTTTTTGGAGCCGATACGAGCGTTTCGTTGCCTAAAGCATCTTGGGCTTGGTCAGTATTTGAAAAACTAATATTTTCAGGCTGTGTGATAACACTCGTGGAAACTGCCGGGACCGTATCAACCGATACGTCCTGATTAGGTATCTGGTTAGGTGTAAAATCGGTTTCAGCCGGCGCTTCTTGTGATGCATTTTGTGGTGCATCTTGTGATGCTTCTTGTGGTGCTTCTTGTGGCTCTGGTGGCTCTGGTGGTTCTTCGACCGGTTCTTCAATGATTTCCTCTTTTATGTTCACTTCCTCCTCTTCGGTCTCATCCATGTATGCCCTGAGGATCGTCTCGACAGGCATGGTCTCACGAATCGTATTCAGAATGCTTTCTTGGGTAAATACTTCAAGCGCACGATTATTTTTTTGAAGTTGCAACGGTGCTAAATCTGCTTCAAAAAGGTAAACATTTGTGTATAACTTTCGCGCAACATTAATGTAGACTTTATGAATGAATGCGTTCACCGAAGGAATATCAATATCGATTTTCTTTTGTTTTTGTCCCACTCGAACACAAGTAAGTGCCTTGAGTTGAATAACATGAACGCACGTTATCAGATCTTCTAAATAACCACACTGTGTTATTCTTTCAATTCGAGTCCGTTCTTCACTAATGATAGTATCGTTCCATTTTGGGATTCGAGAGAGAAATGTCTGAAACGTCATTAGATATTTATCATTCTCACCATTTTCCTCGCAAAGCTCTAAAGCCTCCTTGAAAATCGATTTGAGACCTTCAATAATTGCCGGAGTGAGCGTGTCTACTAATCTGGCACACCATTCGTTTTTCGATTCACTCAAACTAGACATCGAGTAATCATCCATTTACATAAATGAAATATTTTCTAAATCGGTATCAGAACGAAAAAAGATGAAATTGAGCATGAATAAAATGAGCAATTTTTCATTTCGAAATTCGCGCTTAACTTTATGAAACGTGAGCAAAAAGTGGTATTTTTGTTGATTTTCCATATTCGACGTCTCGAGGAAATCAATAATATCGAGTCCGCTATATCCCTTTTCATATAAAAATGTTGCCGTTTCACACAAGTCGGTGTAGTTATTGGGCTCGAACCCCTTCATGAACTTTATGAGCCAAGTTTTTCTGGAAGACTCCCTCTTCGTGCATTGAAAACAATTACGGATGGCATGTTCATGCATGTTTATAGATGACCCTTTCACCAAGGGCAGAGACACATAGATTTCACAGAACCGCGAGAGAATTGGTTTCAGCAACTTGTATCGATTCTCAACAATAATGAAAAACCTCGTTGTGTGGCTGAATAACTCAATGCAACGGCGCAAGGCGGACTGCGCATCGATGGTTAATTTGTCGGCGTTAGACAATATGATCGTTTTGAAGTATCCTTGTCCTTTGAGATTCATGTGTGTCTTGGCGAAGAATTTTAACTCTTCGCGTACAAACTTGATGCCTTTTCCGTGTGCGCAATTGACATCCATGACATACGCCTTGAGCATTTCTTTATCGTGGTTGTATATTTTGTTTATGAAGTTGTTTACGATGGTTCGTTTGCCACCACCATGCGGGCCATGAAATATGATATTTGGAATTTTGTTTGATTGCAATAAATGTTCTAACTTTTGTGTTATCGTTTCATGGATAACGAGTGTCATGTTTCAAAACTATATGCCATATATATTTAATATTTTTTGAAATGAAATATATACTTTTTTAACTTGTTGTTTGATACGGGAACCCTTTATTATGCAACGCTTTGAAGACTCTGAGTGTAAGGGTTTTGTTTAAAAGCGGAGAGAATGTCCGGATTTATTCGGTCGCTGTTTATGCCGCTATCGTAGCATTGGGGCACATTAATTTCCCCATAGTTATCCCTCGAAGGAATGATGGAAGGTCCAGTACTTGGAGCATACATGCGGTTGTTGTTTCGATCTGCGTCTAGACGGTTAATGCGAATGTTTTCTTGTTGGTTGAACATTTGCGTGCCGCCCTGATTTGGGCGATTGACCTGCGTTTTATTATTGTTGTTGCGCTGACGATACGCCGCATCGTAAGTTTGATTCGCTTTTTGGGCACTCGGACCTGCGTTTCCCGTATATTGAACGTTCGTGGTATCGCGCTGAACCGCAGTTGGTTGATGGGCAGAAACTGAATATCCTTCGGTATCTTGGCCTTGAACGTTCAAGTAATTGCAGTTGATGGCGCCTTCAGTCATCTCTCTAATGGTGGTCTTTGTGCGTTCGCTGGGATCATGTATGCGTGCGTTCGAAACGGCAGTGCCGGCGTTTCCATTCGAACGAATGTTTCCGATAACGTTCTCTTTTCTTGAGGGACGGAGCACGTCAAGGAGAGGAGCTACTGCGGCGCGCGCCACACCTTGCACACCACCAAACGCGTTGGGTTGTTTCACCGTCGATCGATTTGTCGGTAGAGGTTTGAACCCTGAGACTCCGTAATCGTTGGACGAAGCCCCGCGTTTGCCGATTGCGGATATATTCGTAACATCATTCGGTTTCAGTGTGGGTCTTCGCGACACTTGGTATTCTCCTTTGGCGTATGTTGCCTGACCGTCAAGAACACCGCCACCGCCATAATACTCCTCAGTAGTCTCTGTGCGGTTCACGTCTTGCAACACTTCAATGCCGCGAGCGGTTGGTGCCTTTTCAATACCCGTGGTTGTGTTCCAACGATTAGGTCCTACTGCGTAATATGTATCAGGCGCATACTTTTCAACACGTCCCTGTGTTTGGGCATTTCCGGACTGCTTGATTACTGAATTCGCTGGTCCCTCATGTCCAGATAATCCAAAGCTTTGTTTCGGATTCGTGGCAACACGTAACTGATCGACCGTCTTAGGTTGCCACGCATCTCTGGCTTCCATGCCTGTGTTAAACCCGATGCCCCCTTCAGTAGTGAACCCTTTACCAAGACCAGGCGCAACACGCTCTTCTTTCCATGGTTTAATATTTGCCATACGCATACTGGGATTGACTCGCGATTGAAGGAAATCGCTCATGTTTGGAGCGCCGTGCGCGTGTTGCATATTCGTTTGTGGTTTAAAAAGCGGTGCTTGTTCTTTTTTTTTGAACGCCTGTGAACCATTTCCCTGCATATTATCCAATCTGGTCTCGGCGATATCTGAAGATAATGATGCGCCGTTGCTTTTAGCTCCAAAAAAGGGAACCATGTTGTTATGGTTGAAGTTCGATTTGTCAATCGGCGAACCTGTCAATGACATTTGTGGAAGACGACCACCACCGACGCTCTCACGAGGATTATTTTCAGACACCTGTTGTGTGACACCTTTATCGAAGTACTTATCGGTCGTTTGATTTGCACCGGAGTAATGCTGCACGTTGCTCGTATTTACAGGTTGAACCGTCGGATAATTGGGCACGATCTTGTTTGCAAACCCCTCTTTTGTTGAACCGTTCTGCGTGTTCCCATTTGTATCTTGGTTTGTATCGTCATATGCATCGTCATTTCTATCATCGTTTTGGAGAGTTTCCTTTTTATGATTGGCAATAACATAAAATCCACCCAATGCCAACAAAGGTATAGCAAGTTGTGCCATTTATATATAGATTAATATATAATATTTATGTTATAACCTACACGGATAATCTTAGCATCATTGGATGTCGGGAATTCTCGGAACAAAGTGGTCCTTTTCAAGGATGCGTGTGCTTAAGTTGTTGTTAAAAGGAATATTAACATGTTCTTGTGGATTACGATGAAGATAATTCCAATTGCTCTGTTCTAAATCCTTTACCATCCATGCTGGATGGGTCGCACGCGATTGTTCGGTAGACGCTTCTGATACCGGATATTTGGGTTTTTTAGATTGTGAAGGTTTTGATGCGTGTTCATTCACACCGACAAGGTCGCGATTGATTTTTCGTGTCAGTCCTCTAAGGTCGCTCTCAAGGTTAATGCTATTTTTCATTAGATTCGCACCCCACTTCTCCATTCTAATATGTGGGTCCTCCATGTAAGATGGACGGTCTCCTTGACCAGGAACATTTAAAATATACCGACCTGGTCCCGTTGACTCTTGAACCTGTTTCTGCATTCTACAAGGGTCATCATGAAATCTTGTGAAAGACATGTCTATATATATACATCTCAAGAGAGAAAAATAAATCATATAAATGTCAGTTACATGTTGATACACTTTAATTTGTGCGATTGAGTTTCGAGATGATTTATTTAATTAATTATTATTGTTTATCTATTTCTTTATCTATTTGTTTATCTATTATAATTAATTAAATTCCTTTAACCAGCCGTGTAGCCATGCAGCCGTGTTGGTCATTTGATTAGGCCATCGGCAACGGTCGTTGATTGTTCTCAATCACTAGTGGAGCAGGCATAATTAGTTGTGGCCGCTCAAAAAATGTTCGCTCGGGTAACTTCTTCAGTTTCGGTTTTACCTCTGCTTGCGGATTCACTAAATTTGTGGAATTTATACCGAAAAGCATCGACTCGATTTCGACTGGATTTTTTGACAGCGCTTCGCGCGGCATATGTCCATGCGCAATGCCAACCGCAGGCATCTCGTTCGCGTAGGCTTGCCCGTGTTGCGAGTTGGGGTACAGTTCGTAATTCTCGACCAACGTGTTTTGCTTTTGTTCTAATGAATAATTTCCCAGTGTATTTTTATTGCGTGTAGAAGCCATCTTATAGTATATCATTATAAATTTTTAAGGAAGTCTTCTTTATTGGGTTGCCTGACTTTCCCGGTTTTAATTGCATCGCAAATACATTTATGTGTTGCATCAAAAAGTTCATATTTAAAGAGCATTTTGAAGATCGTAAAATCATCATCACCGCAAAACAATACCAGCATCTCTAAATGCTTGCTCTTCTTGGCTTTGTCAAGTAAGTCTTGAATACATGGAATATTTTTCACTTGTTCGTATACATTAGATATTCTCTCTTCCACTAGATTATCATCCCACGTTTTCAAATTAAATGCTTGTAAGAACTGAGTACGATACAATGCCTCCTGATATTCATCTTCAAGTAATTTGTAAGTGCAAATAAAACCATCATCATACATTATGTAATCTTAATGGTTTTATTTAAGTAAGTGATTAAACGATGCTTTATTTATGTTCGGTTATTCATCTTCGGTTATTCATGATTGGTTATTCATGATCGGTTGTTCGCGTAATCATTCTCTCTCGTAAATTCCCTAGAAGGGACGCCACCGCGTATCCAACCTTTCTCGGCCACACCTTCTACGAGGTTCGCCGGATTAGTAATTGTGTTTTTAAGCGAAGGCACCATTGGCGTCTGACTGTAACCTAGGTAACAAACCTCACTTGATGGATTTACACTTTTGCGATTCATCTGAAGGTCGCCTTGCATTATCTGCGATTCGGCCACCACATTTCTTTTACCTCTACCAAGGTAGGGCACCGTGGCATAAGGACGCTCCATGAGGCTAATCTTACATTTGGGTTTAGACAACGCACTATGAAGCAGCTCCGAGTTCGCATCAACATTTGAGCCGCCGACGGCAACCTGGTATCCTCCCTTAATATTCATGTTTATCTGACTCGCGGCAAAATCAATTGGAGTAGATGGGGATTTCGGAATAAAGTAATTCAACATATAATTGGACGAAGCCATGTTC
>MDTG01255837.1_pt1 | contig 12330 bp, 22 predicted proteins | sample 811421 | NCBI WGS metagenome assembly MDTG01 (sample SAMN05326645, study PRJNA326480) | marine metagenome | isolation source: seawater | place: Pacific Ocean: South East | collected 2011
CCCGAACCAGACCAACTGGCTATTGTAGCTGGAAATAATATTATGGCAGATGCAAAAATAGGAGGAATAACTCCTGCCATATTTATCTTCAAAGGAAGGAAACTGCTCTGAGCTGCATACATTTTTCTACCTTGCATTTTTCGAGCATAATTAATTGGTATTTTTCTCTGACCACGTTCTATGTAAATAACAAATGCTGTTATGACTAATGTTAAAAGAAAAATCAAAATGACACTAAAATTCTGTATCTCGCCATTTCTAGCTAATTCGATAGTACCACCGATCGCAGAAGGCAGACCAGCTACAATACCTGCAAAAATTATAATTGATATACCATTTCCAATACCTCTCTCTGTAATTTGTTCTCCCAACCAAATTAAGAACATTGTTCCTGTTACAAGAGTTACTACACCTGTTATAAAAAAACCAATACCCGGATCTAAAACAAGTGTTGTTGATGAAGTATTTTGATTCATAAGAGCATTCATCACTCCCATTGACTGAAGTAAAGCTAGAGCAAGCGTAAAATACCTTGTGTATTTTGTAATAACTTTTCTTCCTCTTTCTCCCTCTTTACGCAATTGTATCAAGGGTGCATATATATGAGTCATCATTTGAATAATAATAGAAGCAGATATGTAGGGCATAACCCCTAAAGCAAAAATTGACATCCTAGATAATGCCCCGCCAGAAAACATGTTAAACATATCCAGTATACTTCCTCGTTGCTGCTCGAAAAGAAAACTCATTACAGCAGGATCTATACCAGGTAAAGTAATAAAGCTACCCAATCTAAAAACAATTAACGCAAAAATAACAAAAAATATTCTCTGCCTAATTTCAGATGATTTTGTGAGGCCACCGAGACCGGGAGAAATAGATGGAGCAGACCTAGACATTATTTAATAAACTCCAAAACAGATTTTGTTACTTGAATATCAACAAATTTTTTCTTTGCTGAAATAGTACATGGACCAATGATTTTTACTTTAGTTGCTTTATTCTTGATGAGATTATATTTTTTGAGAATATCAATGGTTATCTCAGTTTCTTCAACTTTTTCCAAGTAATCATATTTCAACTCTACTGTATTAATGTTCTTCCTTGATGTGAATCCTACTTTTGGAAGCCTTCTTTGAAGTGGCATTTGGCCTCCCTCAAAGCCAACCTGAACTCCCCCTCCAGTCCTTGACTTTTGACCTTTGTGTCCTCTGCCACAAGTTTTACCTGTACCAGAAGCCATGCCACGACCTAATCTTTTCTTGGGGTGCTTCGCTTCTTTCTTTAATTTTATTTCATTAAGCATAATTTACTCTTCTATGTGCTCTATATTTAACATATGTTTTACGATATTAATCATTCCCAAGTTCTCTGGAGTAGCATCAATAATTTTCCAGTCACTAATTTTTCTTAGTCCAAGCCCTTTTATGCATGCAATTTGCTTTTTTGTTTTTCCAATCAAGCTCAATTTTTGTGATATTTTAATTTTATTCATTTTATCTATAACTCACTTGTTTTCTTGCCACGCTTAAGAGCAACTTGTGCAGGATAATACATCGACTCTAATCCTTTGACCGTAGCTTTTACAACATTGATAGGATTTGTTGATCCAATACTCTTCGCAAGAACATTATGAATCCCGGTCGCTTCAAAAACAGCTCTCATTGCACCGCCTGCTATTACTCCGGTTCCCTCTGCTGCAGGTTGCATATATACTTTCGCAGAACCATGCTCATGTGTAATTGCATGATGTAATGTCCCTTTTTTAAGAGATACTGATACCATACTCTTTTTTGCTTTTTCCATAGCTTTCTGAATAGCTATAGGCACCTCTTTTGCCTTGCCATACCCATATCCTACTCTGCCATGACCATCACCGACTACGGTCAGTGCAGTAAACCCAAACTGTCTTCCACCTTTAACAACTTTAGCGACACGGTTTACTGCTACAAGTTTTTCGATATAATCTGAATTTCTCTCATCTGATGACATTATATTTTTACTCCATTTTCTCTTAATGACTCTGCAACTGCTTTTACTCTCCCATGATATCTATAACCAGATCTATCAAAAGCTACATTAGTAATTTTTTCTTTTTTAATATACTTGGCCATTTTAATAGCAACAGTTTTTGCACTCTCAATATTATTTCCTTTAGCCTTAGTATCTTTTTGCTTTGTTGATACGGTGGTAATGACTTTGTTCCCAGAAGGTGAAATTAATTGTAAATACATATGCTGTATTGATCTATGAATGCTTATTCTATGATTTCCTGAATCAGATATTTTTGCTCTTGTCTTAGTAGCTCTTCTAATTCTTTGACTATTTTTATTTTTTAAATTGGTTCTTATCATTTTTTCTTAGCCTCTTTTTTGACTATTTGCTCATCTGAATATTTTATTCCTTTGCCTTTATATGGTTCTGGAGGCCTTACAGATCTTATATCAGCAGCCACCTGACCAACTACCTGCTTATCAATACCTGATATAACAATTTCTGTTTGCGATGGTGTATCTATGGCAATGCCCTCTGGTATCTCAAAAAAAACAGGATGCGAGTATCCTACTGTTAGTTCTAGTTTATTTTTATCAGCTTTTGCACGGTAACCTACTCCAACAAGCGTCAACTTTTTTTCCCATCCTTTTGACACTCCTGTAACCATATTATAAAGAAGAGCTCTCGTTGTTCCGCTCATGGCAGTTGAATCGCCACTAGTAGAAACTTTAAGAAGGTTTTCTTCATGATCAATTAATACTTCGCTAGACTTTGTAAATTCTAATTCGCCTTTTGGGCCCTGAATGTTTATAAGATTATCATTCATTGTAAACTTAATGTCAGCTGTAAGTTCAATTGGTTTGCTTGCTATCTTAGACATAAAATTAAGAGATATAACAAATAATCTCTCCTCCAAATTTTTTTTCTTTTGCCATTTTACCAGTCATTAAACCTTGAGAAGTAGACACAATACAAATTCCCAAACCATTCTTAACGAGAGGAATGTCGTTTGCTGATTTATATATCCTTAGGCCTGGGCGACTAATTCTTTTAATAAAATCAATAACTGGCTTCCCATCATAATATTTCAAGTCGACTTTTATCGTTTTGAACTTACCCTCTTCTATGCTTATGCCATTGATGTAACCCTCATCAAGCATAACTTTACACATAGACTCTTTCATTTTAGAAAATGGTATTAAAACTGAATCTTTATTAGACATTTGTCCGTTTCGTATCCTAGTGAGCAAATCTGAAATAGTGTCATTCATACTCATAACTTCACCAACTCGCCTTAGTTAGTCCAGGGATAAAGCCTTGCATAGCCATTTCTCTTAGCTTTGTCCTGCCTAAAGTAAATTTTCTATAAACACCCCTTGGTCTTCCTGTTAAAGCACATCTATTTCGTTTTCTAACACTAAGTGCATTAAGTGGAATTTTTTGTAACTTTGTTCTAAGAATTACAAGTTCCTCCTCAGATATACTTTTATCTTTAAGTTTTTCTTTTATCATATTTATTTTTGGAAGATATTTCTTATTCAATCTTGCTCTTTTTTTCTCTCTTTCAATCATGGATAGTTTTGCCATATTATTTAAACGGAAAGTTAAACTGCTTGAATAACTCCATTGCCTCCTCATTATTTTTAGCACTAGTAGTAATACATATATCTAGTCCTTTAATTTTATCTATTTTGTCGAAATCTATTTCTGGAAATATAATATGTTCTTTTACTCCTAGCGTATAGTTTCCCCTACCATCAAAGGATTTATCACTGTAACCTCTGAAGTCACGTGTTCTGGGTAAAGAAATTTTAATCAGTTTTTCAAAAAAGTCATACATCATTTGATTTCTCAGTGTTACTTTACATCCTATGGGCATTCCCTCTCTCAACTTGAAGTTGGCAATTGATTTTTTTGCATAGGTTAGTACTGCCTTTTGTCCAGATATAAGAGTTAACTCCTCTTGTGCTTTCTCTAATATTTTTTTATCTGTTATAGCAGTTCCCAGGCCCATATTGAGAGTAATTTTTTTTAGACGAGGTGCTTCCATATTTGATTTAAAATTAAATCTTTCCATTAGGGCAGGAACAATGTTTTCCTGATAATATTCTTTATATGTATTCATTAGATGTCTATCACCTCTCTGTTAGATTTGTAAATTCTAACCTTTTTACCTGACTCCAATTTTTTGAAGCCTACTTTATCTTGTTTTTTTGTAACAGGATTAAATATCATGAGATTTGAGAGTTCTATTGGCATTTCTTTCTCAATAATACCACCCTCAACTCCCTTATTCGGATTAGGCTTGACATGTTTTTTCACCATATTTACAGCAGAAACAACACATTTATTATTATCTAATAATCTAATAATTTCTCCTTTTTTACCTTTGTCCTTACCAGCTACTACAATCACAGAATCGCCTTTTTTAATCTTATTCATCTATAAAACCTCCGGAGCAAGGGAAATAATTTTCATAAACGTTAAATCTCTTAGCTCTCTTGTCACTGGTCCAAATATTCTAGTGCCTAAAGGTTCAAGTTTATTATCCAACAGAACTACAGCATTACTATCGAATCTAATCAGTGAGCCATCTGGCCTTCTTACACCTTTTTTGGTCCTAACAATTACTGCATTATAAACTTCACCTTTTTTAACTTTTGCTTTCGGTATAGCATCTTTCACTGCAACTTTAATTACATCACCTACAGACGCAAATTTTCGATGAGATCCACCAAGAACTTTTATACACATTACTTTTCTTGCTCCACTATTGTCTGCCGATTTTAGTATTGTTTGCATTTGTATCATTTTAAGTTCCTATTCCTCAGCAAGTGTCCACGATTTTGTTTTCGATATAGGTCTGCATTGTTTGATTTTAATTATATCTCCTACAGCACATTTATTATTCTCATCATGAATGTGGTATTTTGTTGATCTTTTAATATACTTACCATTCACAGGATGCTTAACCAGTCTCTCTACGCTTACTACAGCAGATTTATTCATTGCCGACTTGACTACCTTTGCAGTAATTGCTTTTCTAATTTTATTTTCCATTTTTAATCTCACTTAAAACTGTTTTAACTCTCGCAATACTAATTTTATTTTCTCTAAATAGATGTGGCTTAGGATTAAGTCCAGAGCCTCTCTTTATTCTGAGTGAAAACCTCTCTTTAGCAAGGTCATTCAATGCCTTTTCAAGCTCACTCTGGTTCTTTTTTCTTAAATCTTGCATATTCATTATAAAGCTGTCCTAGATACGAAAGTTGTGAGAACAGGAAGTTTTGCTGATGCTAGTCTAAAAGCCTCTCTAGCTACTTCCTCTGAAACTCCTTCCATTTCATATAATACTTTTCCTGGCTGAACCTTTGATACCCAATACTCAACATTTCCTTTTCCTTTACCCATTCTTACTTCGATTGGTTTTTTTGTTATGGGTACGTCAGGAAATATTCTTATCCAAATTTTACCACCACGTTTAATGTACCTCGTCATAGCTCTTCTCGCAGCCTCGATTTGCCTTGCAGTTACTCTTCCTCGAGTTGTTGCTTTGAGTCCGAAATTACCAAAACTTACTTTCGCGCCTGATGTAGCAAACCCTCTAAGTCTCCCTTTTTGCTGTTTTCTAAATTTTGTTTTTTTTGGTTGTAACATTATTTCTTTTTACTTTTTTTTTGTTTATTTTCTTCAGTGACTTCGTCTTCGGAATAAATCCAAACCTTAACGCCAATGATTCCATATGTTGTGAGAGCTTCAGCGAAACCATAATCTATCGCAGCATCTAAAGTGTGAAGCGGAACCCTTCCTTCTCTGTACCATTCACTTCTGGCGATTTCAGCGCCATTAAGTCTACCTGCAACATTCACTTTAATACCAAGGGCACCTAACCTCATTGTGTTAGTAACCGCTCTTTTCATTGCTCTTCTGTACATTATTCTTCTTTCAAGTTGTTGTGTTATACCCTCTGCAACTAATTGAGCATCAAGTTCAGGTTTCTTAATTTCTTTAACATTTACTTTTACAAGAGCTTTATCTACTTTTAAGATCGAAGAAATTTTAGTTCTAAATTTCTCTATGTCCTCTCCTTTCTTACCAATTACTATTCCAGGTCTAGAAGTATGAATATTTACCACTGCTTCTTTTGTTGGTCTTTCAATCTCTATCTTGCTAACAGAAGCATTTTTCAATTCGGATTTAAGATATTGTCTTATTTGGTGATCCTCTAATAAATAATTAGAATAGTCTTTGGAACTTGCGTACCACTTTGATGAGTAATCCGTTGATATTCCTAGTCTAAAACCTGTTGGATGTACTTTCTGTCCCATTATTTTTCCTCGTTATCGCTCACAACAATAGTTATATGGCTTGTTCTCTTCAAAATTTGGTTTACTCTCCCTCTCGCTCTAGGCCTATGTCTTTTGCCATATGGACCCTCATCTATAAGAACATTTTTTACAACTAATTCGTCTATGTCGCTTGAATTGTTATGTTCTGCATTAGCGACAGCTGATTCTAAAACTTTTAGGATAAGTTGGGAAGCTTTCTTGTTGCTATAATTTAGAAATTCAAAAGCTTTATTAACCGATAAACCCCTAACAGCGTTAGCTACCAAACGGCATTTTTGCGCAGAAATTTTTTGGTATTTTAAAACAGCTTGTGTATTCATTGTTATCCCTTCGCTTTCCTATCGCCAGAGTGTCCTTTGAATACTCTAGTAGGTGAAAATTCTCCAAGTTTATGTCCTATCATATTTTCAGTCACGTATACTGGTACATGTTGCTTTCCATTATGAACACCAATAGTTAAGCCAATCATATCCGGTGAAATCACAGAGCGTCTTGACCAAGTTTTAATTGGTTTTTTATCATTTTCTTTCAAAGCCTTATCTACCTTGGCTTGAAGGTGATGGTCTATAAACGGTCCTTTTTTTAATGATCTAGCCACATTTATTTCCTGTTCTTATTAACTCTTCTTCTGACAATCAGTTTGTCAGTTCTTTTATTCGATCTGGTTTTATACCCTTTAGTTGGCGTGCCCCATGGAGATACTGGATCTCGTCCACCTGAGGTTTTTCCCTCTCCTCCACCATGAGGGTGATCAATGGGATTCATGGCTACTCCTCTTACAGTTGGTCTGACTCCAAGCCATCTTTTTGCGCCAGCTTTTCCATGTTTTTGTAAATTATATTCGCTATTGCCTACCTCACCAATAGTTGCTCTACATGTTTTAAAAATTTTTCTAGTCTCACCTGATTTTAGTCTTAAAGTTGCGTACTCGCCATCTATAGCAACAATTTGAGCAACTGTTCCTGCACTTCTTGCAATTTGTGCTCCCTTACCAGGTTTCATTTCAATACAATGAACTTGAGTTCCGACGGGTATATTTGTCAATGGAAGAGAATTACCAATATTTATTGACGATTGCTCTCCAGACATAATCTTATCTCCTGATTTTAAATTTTTTGGAGCTACAATATATCTTCTCTCTCCATCAGCATAGAGAAGTAAAGCAATATTCGCATTTCTATTAGGATCGTATTCCAACCGTTCAACAACAGCAGGTATGTTATCTTTATTTCTTTTAAAATCGATAATTCTGTATCTTTTTTTATGTCCTCCCCCAATGTGCCTTGTCGTGATCCGCCCTTGATTATTTCTACCACCACTTTTATTTAGTTTAACAAGTAAGGGTTCATGGGGCTGACCTTTATAAAGATCTTTATTTGTTATCTTTACTCTAAATCTTCTTCCTGGTGATGTTGGTTTTGATTTTACAATTGTCATTTTGTAACCTCTTCTTCGCCATAATTTATATCAAATCCTTCTTTTAATTTTACGTAAGCTTTTTTCCAGTCTTTCCTTTTACCAAATGTTCTTCCAATTCTTGTTAATTTACCCTGCATATTCAATACACGGACACTTTGAACTTTTACATCAAACATTAGTTCAACTGCTTTTTTTATCTCTTGTTTCGTCGCATCACGAAGTACAGAAAAAACGTGCTGATTCTCAAGATCAGCTCTCATAGTTGCTTTCTCAGAAATTCTAGGACTTACAATAATATTTGCTAATCTTTGCGTGCTCATAGTATGGTTGCCTTCTTTATATGATCAAGGACATTCTTATCTATTCCTACATTGTCATGCTTCATAAGTATATAAGGATTGATTTCACTATGATCAATAATAGATACGTTTTTGATATTACGTAATGCAAAAAATGCATTCTTATTTTCAAATGTAGTAATAAATAGTAAATTATTTATTTTGAGCTTATTAAGATATTCTTTTCCTAGTTTGGTCTTTTTTTCAGCAAAAACGAGGTCATCCAACAAATGAAGCCTTTTTCTTTTGAGAAGCTCGTTGAATATGCAATTCATTGTGCCTTTGTACATTTTTTTATTAATTTTTTTGTTGTACGTTTTTGGTTGAGCAGCAAATGTCACACCACCCTTTCTCCATATTGGACTTCTAGTTGTTCCTGCTCTTGCTCTACCTGAGCCTTTTTGAGGTCTAGGTTTTGCGCCACCACCGCTAACCGCAGATCTATTTTTTTGTGCTTTGGTTCCACTCCTTTGATTAGCTAAAAAATCTGTAGTAACTTGATGGACCAATGTCTCATTAAATTCTTTTGTAAAAATTTTTGCTAATTCATTACTCATTATTTTTTGCACCACTGTTTTTTTCTTCAACTTCCGATTCTGCTTCTATATTTTGTGACTCAACTGGTGAGCCTGTTTGAGGACTAGAAGGTTCTTCCTGTGAATTCTTTTCCGTATAAATTTCGTTAAGTGTATATTTCTTCTGTGTCGGCTTAATAATAACAACACTTCCTTTATGTCCTGGGATAGAACCTTTAACTAGCATAATATTTTCTTCAGGTATAATTTTTACAATTGTTAAGTTTTGAATTGTTCTTTGAACATTACCAAGTTGACCAGGCATTTTTTTTCCTTTAAAAACACGTCCTGGATCTTGACATTGGCCAGTTGAACCGAGTGCCCTATGAGATACAGAGTTACCATGGGTTGCATCCTGCATTTTAAAATGATGGCGCTTGACGCCACCTTGAAATCCTTTTCCTAATGTCTTTCCAACAATATCAACATGTTCTCCTGCTTTAAAAGTATCGACATTAATTACAGTTCCAACTGATTTCTCGCTATCGATGTTTTTCACTCTAAATTCATGTTGACCTCTAGCAGGTTGGATATTTGATTTTTTATAATGACCTAAGAGCGCCTTGCTTAATCTACTATCTTTTTGGCTTCCATACGCAACCTGGACAGCTGAATAACCGTCGCGTTCTACTGTTTTGATTTGGGATATACGATTTGAATCTATGTTGATGACAGTTACAGGAATGGATGTTCCGGAGTCATCAAACACTCTTGTCATACCTGTTTTTATGCCTACAAGGCCTATGCTCATTTTCTTGTCCTCAAAATGAAAAAGTTAGTTATTTCAGTAATGTTAAGGTGCTGAATCTTAACATAAAATGAGGTATTGTCATACTTTTTTAGGGATTATTTGAGATAATTTAGCTTAACTCTATTTGAACATCCACACCAGCAGCCAGGTCCAATTTCATTAAGGCATCAACGGTTTTGTCAGTGGGTTCTATGATATCCATGAGCCTTTTATGAGTACGTATTTCATATTGGTCACGAGCATCTTTATCTACGTGAGGTGAGACAAGTACTGTATATCTTTCAATCTTGGTTGGGAGTGGTATTGGCCCTATTACTCTAGCGCCTGTTCTTTTGGCGGTTTCAAGTATTTCTTTAGAGGATGCATCAATTAGCTTATGATCAAATGTTTTAAGACGTATTCTAATATTCTGAGTATTTTTTTTCTTTTTTGAAACCATTTTTTATGAAGCCTTTTGTATGAGTTCTTCCGCTATGTTGCTAGGAATCTCAGCATATTTTTCAAATTCCATTGTGTACGTAGCTCGTCCTTGTGTCATAGATCTTAAGTCTGTAGCATATCCAAACATTTCAGAAAGTGGGACCTCAGCTTTTATGATGTTTCCAACCACAGTCTCTTCCATGCCTTGTATAATACCTCTTCTTCTATTTAAATCGCCTGTAACATCCCCCAGATAGTCTCCAGGTGTCACTGCCTCTACCTTCATAACAGGTTCGAGTAGAACTGGCTTAGCTTTCTTTGCACCTTCTTTAAAAGCTTGCGAGCCAGCAACTTTAAAAGCTACTTCGCTAGAATCGACATCATGAAAAGATCCATCATAGAGTGTTACTTTGACATCTACGACTGGGTAACCACCAATAACACCATTTTCCATTTGCTCAATAACTCCTTTGTCTACAGGACCAATGAATTCTCTTGGTATTGCACCGCCAACTATTTCGTTTACGAACTCATATCCTTTGCCGGCTTCTTGAGGTTCGATCTTCAGCCATACATGTCCATATTGTCCTTTTCCGCCACTTTGCTTTATATATTTTGCTTCTTGCTCCACAGTGGTCCTGATCGTTTCTCTGTATGCCACTTGTGGCTTTCCAATAGTTGCTTCAACATTAAACTCTCTTTTCATTCTATCTACGATGATATCTAGATGGAGTTCACCCATTCCTGATATTATGGTTTGATTTGATTCCTGATCTGTTGCCACTTTAAAAGATGGATCTTCTTGAGCAAGCTTGCTTAAAGCAAGACCCATTTTTTCTTGGTCATCCTTTGTCTTTGGTTCTACCGCAATTGATATTACTGGTTCAGGAAACTCCATTCTTTCAAGAGTTATAACTGAATCTGGATCACACAAAGTATCTCCTGTTGTAACTTGTTTAAGGCCTACAGCTGCTGCAATATCTCCAGCTCTAACTTCTTTAATCTCTTCGCGAGAATTAGAATGCATTTGTAATATTCTACCAATTCTCTCTTTTTTTTGAGTGACAGCGTTGAAGACAGTATCCCCAGATTTTAGGACTCCGGAATAAACCCTGAAAAACGCAAGTGTACCTACAAAAGGATCGGTTGCAATTTTAAATGCAAGCGCAGAAAATGGTTCATCATCAGAGGATTCTCTCTTGCCTTCTGTCTCATCCTTATCATCAAGTATTCCTTTAATGGCAGGAACATCAAGTGGTGAAGGCATAAAATCGATTACCGCATCTAACATGGCTTGAACCCCTTTATTTTTAAAAGCTGTACCGCATGTTACTAAGACAATCTCGTTAGATAAAGTTTGTAATCTTAATCCTTGGACAATTTGCTCGCGTGTTAATTCACCGCTATCCAAATATGCATCCATTAATTCCTCGTTAGCTTCGGCTGCCGTCTCTATTACCTGTTCACGTAGTTCGTCAACTTTTGTCTTAAGATCTTCTGGGATGTCTACTTCATCAAATTTCATTCCTCGACTTTCTTCATCCCAAATTATTGCTTTCATATCAATAAGGTTTACTACACCTTTAAAATTATCCTCGGCACCGATAGGTACTTGAATAGGTATGGGTTTAGATCCAAGTCTTGTTTTGATTTGTTCAACTACTCTAAAAAAATCAGCGCCTGCTCTGTCCATTTTATTAACAAATGCCATTCTAGGGACACTATACTTGTTCGCTTGTCTCCATACTGTCTCAGATTGAGGTTCGACACCACCAACAGCGCAAAAAACAGATACCGCGCCATCAAGCACTCTTAAAGATCTCTCAACTTCTATTGTAAAATCAACGTGTCCTGGGGTATCGATTATGTTCACTCTATGTTGATCGTATTGATCTGTGCTCCCACTCCAAAAACACGTAGTTGCGGCAGAAGTAATGGTGATACCCCGCTCTTGCTCTTGTTCCATCCAATCCATAGTTGCAGCACCATCATGCACTTCACCTATTTTATGTGATACACCTGTATAGTATAAAATCCTTTCGGTAGTGGTAGTTTTACCGGCATCAATATGTGCCATGATTCCAATATTTCTATAACGTGATAGTTGAGTTTCTCTAGCCATGAATTACCACCTATAATGAGCAAATGCTTTGTTAGCCTCGGCCATTTTATGAGTATCTTCCCTTTTCTTTACTGCAGATCCTTTGTTGACAATCGCATCTGTTATTTCAGATGCTAATTTTTCTTTCATAGACTTTTCATTTCTTTTGCTAGCAGCCTCTATAATCCACTTCATGGCTAGTGATGTCTTTCTTTTAGAGTTTACTTCTATTGGAACTTGATAGTTAGATCCACCTACTCTTCTAGATTTAACCTCTACACTTGGTCCGACGTTCTGCAGGGCTTTTTCTAAAGCCGCTAATGGTTCTTCTTTAGTTTTCTTTGAAGATATCGATAATGCGTTATAGACTATCTTTTCAGCA
>MDTG01382378.1_pt1 | contig 12328 bp, 13 predicted proteins | sample 811421 | NCBI WGS metagenome assembly MDTG01 (sample SAMN05326645, study PRJNA326480) | marine metagenome | isolation source: seawater | place: Pacific Ocean: South East | collected 2011
AATAACCTAGAGAGGCTGAAGATAATCCTTTTCCTAAAGATGAAACCACGCCGCCAGTGACAAATATATATCGCGCCATGGAATTATCTTATAGCCGCATAATTAAAAAAATAAAAGTATTAATTGTTATTTTCTGGAACTTTTGGCGCTTCATCTGCATTTTCCTCAATTTTATCAATTACAGATGTTGTGGGAGCCAAATCTCCTCTAGAAATAATAGTCAAACCAAGGCTGCATATTATAAATAAAGTGGCCACAATAGATGTTGCTTTGGTTAGAAAGTTTCCAGCAGATCTTGAAAACATGAAATTGTCTTGAGAAACTCCAATACCCAAAGCTCCTCCTTCAGATTTTTGAACAAGCACCAATACCACCAATATAGCAGCAAGGATAATATTAATTATTAAAAGTATATTTTCCACGAGGTCTAATTAATTGATTTTTTTATTATATCAATAAAATTTTTTGCTTTAAGAGATGCTCCTCCCACAATAAATCCTTTTATTTGTGAAATTTTTCTTAAATTTTTGATATTATTTGAATTTACGGACCCACCGTAAAGTATAATAACTTTTTTTCCATTTTTCTTCTTGTTTAAAATTTTTCTTATAAAATTAATATTTTTCTCTAACTCAATATTACTTGGCAATATACCAGTACCAATTGACCATACAGGCTCATAGGCAATTATTATATTTTTATAATTATTAATTTTTTTTAAACCAATATTAATTTGTTTTTTTATAATTTGGTTAGTTCTATTGGTTTTTTTATTTTTTAAAGACTCACCAACGCAAAAAATAACTTTTAATTTAGCATCTAAAGCAGATTTAATTTTAGAATTTATTTTTTTATCATCATCCCCTTCTGTTCTTGCCTCAGAATGTCCTAAAATTACATAATTAGATCCTATATCTTTAATCATTTTTGCATTAACAAAACCTGTATAAGCACCATAGTCAGATTTATAATGGCAATTTTGAGCTCCTATTAAAATTTTAGAATTTTTTGTTTTTTTTATTAGAGCATCAAGCAATGTATATGGAGGACAATATATAATTCTTATTTTTTGAAATTTTTTCAATTTCGTAAGTTTGATAACATTATTGGTTGATTTAATAGATCTTAAATTACCAAACATCTTCCAATTAGCCACGAAATACATATTATTGTTTGTCATAAAGAATAATTTAATTTATATGTTTATTTTTTTATAGATCAATAAATTAAAGTTTTTGTAAATATGTTAAATAAATTAAGAGGTTTTTCAAACTCAAAATTAGCAATGGTTGTGGTTGGTATAATTATTATACCTTTTGTTTTTTGGGGTATGGGGAGTGTGTTTAGTGGTGGAAATACTAATAATATAGCTAAAATAAATAATGAAACAATTTCAACTAAAGATTTTATAAATCATATTAATAATTCAAGATTAACAAATGAAGTAATAAAAGCAAATATTGATAAAAATATTCTTGAGAGAATATTATCAGATATAATTTCACAAAAAATATTGGAGATGGAAATCAAAAAGTTAAATGTAAACTTATCTGAAAAATCCTTAGTAAGTAAAATAAAATCTAATTCTAGTTTCCACGATGATAAAAATACTTTTTCAAGAATAAAATATGAAAAGTTTTTATTAGAAAATAATCTGAGTGCACCAAATTTTGAAACAAGACTTAAAAACCAAGAACTTAAAAAAAACCTATTCAATTATATAAGTGGAGGAATAAAATCGCCTTATTTTTTAAAAAATAAATATTTTATTAGTGAACAGAAAAAAGTTGAGATAAGCTATTTTGATTTAGATTTAGTAAATGAAATAACGTCAACTTCTAATGAAATTAACAATTTTATAGAAGAAAATAAAGAAATGTTAAAAGAGGATTATATAGATTTTTCTTACGTAAAAATTACTCCAAAAGATTTAGTTGAAATTGATGAATTTAATGATGAATTTTTTAAAAAAATTGATGATATAGAAAATAGTATTTTAAATGGATTAAATATAAATCAAATAAAAAGTAATTTTAATCTTCAAGTCAAAAGTTATAAACAATATAAAATTGAAAAAAATTCAGATGATATATTAAAATTTATTTACACAAAAAGAAATGGAGATAAAATTCAACTTGCTGATAAAAATGAGTATTTTTTATTATTTGAAATATCTAAAATAAATAAGATTTTACCAAATACATCTGATAAAGAATTTTTAACGCAAGTTAAAAATAATTTGATCCTAAAAAAAAAATACGAATTTAATAAAGAAATTTATCAAAAAATTGAAGATAAAGAATTTAATAATAATGATTTTATAAAAATAGCAAAAAATAAAAATAATATTAAGAATGTAACTATAAAAAATATCAATGACAAAGAAATTTTTGATGAAGATTCGGTAAAATTAATTTATTCATTACCAAAAGAAAGCTTTGTGTTAATAACAGGAAATAATAATAAAATATTTTTAGCAAATATTAAAAATACAAGTTATACAAATTTAGATAAAAATAGCCCAAAGACTGAAGAATATGGAATTAAATCAAATAATAAAATAATTAATGAAATTAATAGCTCATATGATTTTTCTCTTAACTCAAAATATAAAGTCAGAACTTTTAATGATACCATTGAGAGAGTTAAAAATTATTTTAGATAATGCTAAATATAAATCTAAAAAAATTTAAATCTCAATATTTGAGAAAAAAAAATCAAGTATTATATTATTCTATAAATACAGAAGGATCTAGAGAAGTCGAGAACCTTATTAATAATTTTTTATTAGAAAAAAATAGCTTTGTTTTTGAATCTGTCGAAAAAGGGTTTATCAAAGGTAGATATACAATTTTTGGAAAAAATCCTGATAAAATATGGGAATTTAATAACAATAAATGTAAATTATTTTATAAAAAAAAAGTCAGTATATTAAAAAAAAAACCAAAAAAAATTATTGAAAACATTATAGAAAATTTTAATTTTAAAATACCCAAGGAGTTGCCGCCTATAAGCTCAATAATATCAGGATATTTTTCTTACGATATTATTAGATATATTGAAAAAATACCAAATAGTACAAAAAATGATTTAAATATTCCAGATACTAGAATTCTAAGACCAAAAAATTTAATTATTCATGACAATGTAAAAAAAAAATTATTTTATATTGTAAATTTATATAATGATGAAAAAATTAACAACTTAGAAAAAAAGTTCAATAAAATAAAGAAACAAATCGAAGAAATGGTTTTTTTATCGAATTATAAAGTTAGGAAAAATGAAATTAAAAATATTAAAAATTCTAAAATAATTTCGAATATTTCAAAAAAAAAGTTTATTAATAATGTTAAAAAAGCAAAAAATTACATAAAAATTGGAGATATTTTTCAAGTTGTATTAAGTCAAAGATTTGAGACCAATCTTACAAAAAAACCTTTAGAAATTTATAAAAAACTTAGAAAAACAAACCCATCACCATTTATGTATTTTTTTAATTTTGATGACTTTCAAATCATTGGAGCTAGTCCAGAAATATTGGTAAGGTTGAGAAATAACAAAATAACAATTAGACCAATAGCTGGAACAAGGCCTAGAGGAAAAAATAAAAAAGAAGATTTATTTTATGAAAAAGATTTATTGAAGGATAAAAAAGAATTATCAGAGCATTTAATGTTACTTGATCTTGGAAGAAATGATACAGGAAAAGTTTCTAAAACCAATACAGTCAAAGTTACAGAAAGCTTCAAAATTGAAAGATACTCTCATGTTATGCATATAGTCTCAAATGTTGAGGGTAAATTTAATAATAAATACAGCAATTTTGATACACTTTTATCTGGGTTTCCAGCTGGAACGGTTTCAGGTGCTCCAAAAATTAGAGCGATGGAAATAATTGACGAATTAGAAACAACTAGAAGAAAAGTTTATGCGGGAGGGATTGGTTATTTTTCTGCTAATGGAGATTTTGATACCTGCATTGCTTTAAGAACAGCCATAACTAAAAATAATAAATTTTATGTACAAGCTGGAGCTGGAATAGTAGCGGATAGTAAGCCAATAAATGAATTTAAAGAAACAGAAAATAAAGCTAAAGCATTATTGAAAGCATTAGAATAAAATTATGAAAATAATATTGATAGATAATTATGATAGTTTTACTTTTAATTTGTATCATTATTTATCAAATTTTTCAGATGTAGATGTTGTTCGTAATGATAAAATTAAATCTAAAGATATAATTAAAAAAAAATATAAAAAAATTGTTATTTCACCTGGTCCTGGCAATCCTGATAAGGCAGGTAATTGCTTAAATATTGTAAAAAAACTTTATAAGAAAATTCCAATTCTTGGTGTTTGTTTAGGTCACCAAATAATTGGTCAGGTTTTCGGTTCTAAAATAGTGCAAGCAAAAAATTTAGTGCATGGAAAAACAAGTAAAATATTTTCAGACAATAAAGGTATTTTAAAAAATTTACCAAAGGTTTTTGAAGCAACTAGATATCATAGTTTGATTGTAGATAAAAAAACTCTATCTAAAGATCTTAAAATTACTGCGGAAACTAAGGATGGAATTATAATGGGTATTCAGCATAAAATATATAAAGTTCATGGAGTGCAATTTCATCCTGAAAGTATTAAAACAAAATATGGTTTGAAAATATTAAAAAATTTTGTAATGGAATAATGGAAAATTTCCTAGAAAAATTAAGAAATAAAAAAAATTTAAGTTTTGCTGAAGCAAAAGATGCTTTTGAAATTTTGATGAATGGAAATGCATCTGATCAAGAAATTTTTGATTTTTTAACTCTATTATCATCTAAAGGTGAAGTTTCAGATGAAATAGCTGGAGGAGTACATGTCTTAAGAAAAAAATCTAAAAGAGTTAGGGTTGAAAATTGTTTAGATACATGTGGCACTGGTGGAGATGGGATGAATACATTAAATATATCTACGGCTGCAGCTATTTTATTATCAAGTATGGGTATTAAAGTTGCAAAACATGGGAATAAAGCTGTTTCTTCAAAATGTGGTTCTGGAGATGTTTTGGAGGAATTAAATATTAAAATAAATTTAGAACCAAATGATATAGAGGAGCAAATTAATAGACATAATTTTGGTTTTATGTTTGCTCCAAATTATCATACAGCAATGAAATATGTTGGTCCTACTAGAAAAAAAATAAGAAAAAGAACTATATTTAATATGATTGGCCCTTTAAGTAGTCCAGCGCTTGTTGATAGACAGGTTGTGGGAGTTTTTGATAAAAAACTTCTCAAGATTTTTGCAAATGCTTTAAAAAACTTAAATATAAAATTTGCATGGATAGTTAATAGTGAAGATGGATTAGATGAAATTTCTCCTTACAATAAAACTAATATTGTTCAGTTAAAAGATAATGAGATATCAGAGTTTGTAATAGATCCAAATCAAATAAATGTAAAAGCAGAAAAATTTGAAAATTTAATTGGAAATGATGCAAAGTTTAATGCCAATAAAATTATTGAAATTTTTAAAGGTAAAGATAACGATTTTTCAAAAGCTGTATCTTTAAATGCAGCTGCTGGTTTAATTGTTATGGAAAAATTTTCAGATTTTAAAGAATCTTATGAAAATGTAAGAAAATTTATTCTGTCTGGAAACACTTATGAACATTTAAAATTACTAACAAATGTCTAATAATATTCTTAAAAAAATCATAGATAATAAAATTTTGAAAATTGACAAACTTAAAAAAAATATTACCATAGAGTCTCTTAAAAAAAAAATTAGTTTAAATAATAATTTTATAAACTTTAAAGAGAAAATAATTAATAATTATAATCAAAATAAATTATCTTTAATCGCTGAAATTAAAAAAGCCAGTCCTTCTGCAGGAACAATTATAAAAGAATATGACCCCGTGAGTATTGCCAATATATACAATTTTAATAAAGCAACTTGCTTATCTGTTTTAACTGAAGAAGATTTTTTTTTAGGAAAACTGATACATATTAGCGAAATTAAAGAAAAAGTTAACTTGCCCATTTTGTGTAAAGATTTTTTTGTAGATAAATTCCAAGTTTATCTTGCAAAAAGTTATGGTGCCGATGCAATTTTAATAATACTTGCTGGTATTTCAGAAGATTTAGCTGATGAACTCTACAATGAAGCTTTAAAATTAAATATGTCAGTAATTGTTGAAGTTCATACAGTTGATGAGGCAAAAAAATCTCTAAAATACACTGATGCATTAATAGGTATTAATAATAGAAATTTGAAAACACTTAAAACAGATATAAATACAACTTATGATATTCATAATATTATATCAAACCACAAGTCCCCCTTAATTTCTGAAAGTGGAATTAAAAACAAAGATGATATTTTAGAAATAAAAAATAGGACTAATATAAGAACATTTTTAATAGGTGAATCAATTTTAAAAAACTTAGAAAAAAATAATATTTTCTCAGTTTTGTAGTCTAAAAAACATTATATTTACTGATTTTTTTTACTGTTGTTAATTTTAAAGAACTTTTGTAGAACAGAATCCGTACGATATTTGTTCTATGTTAACAAAAAAACAAAAAAACCTACTTTTATTTATCAACAAGAAGTTGAGATCTTCTGGTGTTTCGCCTTCTTATGAAGAAATGAAGAATTCGCTTAATCTTAAATCCAAATCCGGAATCCACAGATTAATAAGCGCTTTGGAGGAAAGAGGTTTTATAAAAAGACTTGCACATAAAGCTAGGGCTCTAGAGGTAATAAAACTACCCGAAACTGCTTCAGCGAACGACATCTATAATAGTTTTTCTCCTAGTGTAATAAAAGGTGGTTTAGACGAAACAAATCAAAATGAAAACCTTGGTCCTGAAATACCTGTTTTAGGAAGTATTGCTGCTGGAACGCCTATTGAGGCAATTCAAAACGAAGTCAGTAGAATACCTCTACCTAATAACATTGAGAAAAATGGAGAATTTTTTGGCCTGAAAGTTAAAGGAGACTCAATGATTGAGGCTGGAATTAATGATGGAGATACAGTTATTGTTAAAAAAACTGAAATAGCAGATAATGGGAAAATTGTAGTTGCATTAATTGATGATAATGAAGCAATGCTAAAAAGAATTAGAAGAAAAGGCAAAACTGTTGCATTAGAAAGTGCAAACAGAAATTATGAAACAAAAATATTTGGTCCAGATAGAGTAAAAGTTCAAGGAATTCTAGTATCTTTATATAGAAACTTTTAAAAAAATAGTCTAAATATTTTAGATGTCCAAAGTAGCAACAAGATTTGCACCCTCACCCACTGGTCCCTTACACATAGGGGGTGTAAGGACGGCTTTATTTAATTGGTTATACACAAAAAATAATGGTGGAAAGTTTTTTTTAAGAATTGAAGATACTGACAAAGAGAGATCAAAAGAAGAATTTAAGGAACAAATAATTAAATCACTTAAATGGATTGGAATAGAGCATGATGGTGATGAATATATACAGTCGAAAAAAATTCAAGATCATATAAATATTGTTAATGAATTATTAAAAAAAGGCAAAGCTTACAAATGTTTCTGTACTACGGAAGAAATAGAGGAACAAAAAAAAAGATCTAAACAAAAAAAAATTCCCTATATTTATAATAGAAAATGGAGAGAAAAAAATGAGACGGATGCTCCAAAAAATATTAAACCTGTAATTAGATTTAAAAGTAAAATCGATGGAACATCAAAATTAAATGATTTGGTTCAAGGAAAGGTTGAAATTGAAAATAATACAATTGAAGATTTTATTATTTTAAGAAATGATGGAACTCCAACTTATAATTTATCTGCATCTGTTGATGACTATAAAATGAAAATGACACACATTATAAGAGGCGATGATCACAAAATAAATACTTTTAAACAGTTGCAAATTTATGAAGCTATGGACTGGAACGTTCCATTATTTGCGCATATTCCTTTAATACATACAATAAAAGGAAAAAAGTTATCTAAAAGAGACAATGCATCTACCTTAGATGATTACTCAAAAATAGGAATAATGCCTGAAGCACTAAGAAATTATCTCTTAAGACTTGGATGGTCATACAAGGATAAAGAAATTTTTAATTTGGAAGAAAGTATTAAGTTTTTTAATCTTGAAGGTATAGGAAAATCACCATCTAAATTAGATATGAGCAGAATAATGTCTATGAATGAACATTATATAAAAAATATTGATGAAAATAATTTATACGAACATTTGAAAGAGTATTGCAATGAATATAAAGATCCAATTGATAGTAAAAAAGAAAAAATAATTAAAACTTCTTTAACATTTTTAAAAAATAAAGCTAAAACACTTGAGGATATTTATAATAATTCAAAATTTATTTTACAAGATAATGTTATCATTAATAATGAAGATAAAAATTTATTAGATATAAACTCAATAAATATAATTAAAATATTTATAGAAAAAATAAAAAAAATAGAATTATTTAATAAAGAATCTATAGAACCAATAGTAAATAACTTAATCAAAGAAAATAGTACAAATTTTAAAAATGTGGGACAACCTTTGAGAATATGTTTAACAGGATCTAAATTTGGCCCAGGAATATATGATATATTATCAGCTCTTGGAAAAGATGAGGTGATAAAAAGATTAAGTAAGGTATGAAGATATAATTTTTGACGCCTCAAAACTTGATGAAGTTTTTGAAGTTAAATCATTAATAGTTTTTTTAACATGAATTAATTGACTATTAATCAAATCTGGTTTCTTTAAAAAATAATAAACAGTTTTAAAAATTTCATTAGCATTGCAATCTCTTTGGATTAATTCGGGTAATATTTCTTTATCATTTATAATGTTTATCATATTTACAAATCTAATTTTTAAAAACATTTTAGCTATAAAAAAATTTAACAAATTCATTCTATAAATTATAATTGAAGGTATTCCAACTTTACATACTTCTAAAGACACAGTTCCAGATTTAACTACAGCGAAAATAGATTTTTTGATTACGGCAGACTTAATTTTATCATCAGAAATTATCTGCGCATTATTTATATTTTGATTTTTTAAAAGATTGTTTAGATGATCTTTGAATCTATCAGTTGAATGGAAAACATAATTATAATTATTATTTTTACTGTTCATTTTTTTTATAAAATCAAACAATATCGGTGCGTGCAATTTTATTTCGGATTGTCTACTACCAGGAAAAATAGAAATAACATTCTTTTCATTAAATAATTGATCAATTTCGATTTTATTTTCAACTTTTTTATCTAAAAGAGGATGTCCTACGAAAGAATTATTTAAATTTTCTTTATCAAAATATTCCTTCTCAAAATTAAATAACAAAAGTATATGATCTAAAAATTTTTTCATTTTTTTTACTCTGCCAGGTCTCCATGCCCAAACTTTAGGTGCAATAAAATGAATTGTTTTTATATTTGGTTTTTTTTTTTTAATTATCTTTGACACTCTTAAAGTGAAATCAGGACTATCTACACTAAACAAAATATCAGGGTTAAAATCTATTATTTTACTTACTGTTTCGTTAATTTTTTTTTTTATTTTAAATAGATTAAAAATAATATCTGTGAATGCTAAATAAGTAATTTCTTTTTGATCAAATATTGATTTAATACCAACTGAATTCAAATGTTTGCCGCCAACAGACAAATATTCAATATCAGATCTACTATTTTTAATATTTTTTATAACTTCTGATGCTAGCCTATCACCAGATGGTTCTCCCGTAAGAACAAATATCTTTTTCATACAGCAACGATAAAAATTTTATTATTATTAGCAAATTTAATAGATTTATCTCTATTTAGAAATACATTTTGCTTTGCTTTGATGGCAATTCCAGTAATGCCAGCTTTTTTACAATCTTTTAATGTGTCTATACCAATGGTAGGAAGATCTACACGTAAGTCTTGTTTGGATTTTGGTATTTTAATTAAAATAGCACTTTTATCTTTTCTTTTTCTAATTGATTCTAACATTTGTTTAGTTCCACTTTTTTTTTCTAAAGAAATAATCTTATTGTTATCTATAACTAATGCTTGTGTATAATTATATGAATTAACTTTCATTAAATATTTAATACCATTTTTAATATTTTTAATGTGTGATATTGAAGGTTTAATTTTTGTATAACAACCTTTTTCTAAAGTAAGTTCCGGATTAAATTTATTTAATTTAATAACTATAATTTTATTTTCTGATAATATTTTAATTAATTCTTTTAAAATAGCTGCATCACCTAGTTTTGCTGCTTTTATTATTCTGGGAATATAATAAATTCCCTTAAAGTCTAATTTTAATTTTGAAAAAGTTGGTTTAACTATATTTCCTGCAAATAAAACTTTTTTACATTTCTTAGATTTTATTAATTCTAAAATTTTACCAAATTTACCAATGTTTATAAAAAAACTATTTTTATCTTTTTTAAATTTATTATTTTTTGTTAGGTCTATAATAAAATATTTAATTTTGTTTTTTTTTATTTTACTTAAAATTTCTAAAGGTAATTGATTTTCACCTAAAAATAATCCTATCATTTTAAATTTTCAGGTATTGATATTGGTCTCTTTTTGTCAGAATTTATAAATTCAATTATTAGTTTTACGTATTTGTTGTTTTTTTGATTTTGCTCAAGATTGTTAAGATTTGTTCTAAAATTTTGAGAACTAAATATTGTTTCATAGGAATTTTGCATTATTTTTATATCTTCATTTGAAATACCTGCCCTTCTTAAGCCAATTAAATTTAATCCATTAAGATTATTTCTATTTCCTAAAGATAACCCAAATGGAATAACATCACTCAATACTCCTGTCATACCTCCAATCATTGCAAATTGTCCTATTCTTGAAAATTGATGAATTGCACAACTACCACCTATTATTGCGTTATTTTGTATTGTTACATGTCCTCCTACTTGTACATTATTTGCAAGAACTACATTATCTTGAACATTGCAATCATGTGCTACATGACAATAGACCATGAACAAATTATTATTTCCTATTTTAGTTATAGTGCCTCCTTGCAATGTTCCTGGGTTTATATTCACGTATTCTCTAAATTTATTATTGTTTCCAATAACTAATGAATTCTCCTCACCTTTATATTTTAAATCTTGCGGCGGTGTACCTAAAGATGAAAATGGATAAATTTCATTATTGTTACCAATGGATGTGTTTCCAACTATATTTACATGGGAATATAATTTACAATTTGAAGCAATTTTAACTTTCGGACCTATTATACAATAAGGTCCAATCTCTACATCACTTGAAATTTGAGCTTTTTTATCAATTATTGCAGTATCGTGGATCACAAATAATAAATAACAAATTTATTAATAATTACTTATCAACAATTGCTACTATTTATTTCTTTCTATCTACTATTGTGGCGGCCCATTGAGCATCAGCCATTTTTTTTTGACCCACATATGCTTCACCTTTATATTTCCAGACTCTTCCATGTGACCTGATTGCTTCAATTTTCAATTCCAACTTACAATTTGGTATTACAGGATTTCTAAATCTAGCTTTTTCGATTGTCATTAAAAATACTAATTTATTTTCGTAAGTTGACTTATCAATTCCATCAGCAGTTAATGCTGCTGCAGCTTGACCAAAAGCTTCTACAATTAAAACCCCAGGCATAACTGGTTCATTTGGAAAATGACCATTTACAAAAAAACTATCTTTCTTAACATTTACAATGGCTGTAGCAGATTTTAATTTTTTAATATCCCTAAGTTCATCAATTAGCAACATGGGTTCTCTATGGGGTAGCAATTCTTCTATTTGTGTTTTACTCAACTTATCCATTTTTATTATCTTTTATAAAACTCTTTATATCTTTAGCTGGGTAACCCATTACTTTTGAGTTATCATAAATATTTTTTATTACTCCACTTCCTCCACCAATTTGAACATTATTACCTATTTTTATATGTCCTGATATTCCAGCTTGTCCACCTATAACAACTTTATCACCGAGGATAGAACTTCCAGCAAAACCTACTTGACCAGCTATTATACAATTCTTCCCGATTTTAACATTGTGAGCAATGTGTACTTGGTTATCCAAAAATGTATTTTCACCTATGACTGTATTTGACATTGATCCTCTATCTATTGTGTTATTACATCCAATCTCAACATTTTTTTTTATTATTACCATACCAATGTGTGGATATCTAATATTAACATTTTTACCAGGAAAAAAACCAAATCCTTTTTTTCCAATAATTGAGCCATCCAATATATTTACATTATCTTCAATAATGGTTTTCTTAATAATTACATTAGAACCAACTATA
>MDTG01385941.1_pt1 | contig 12327 bp, 7 predicted proteins | sample 811421 | NCBI WGS metagenome assembly MDTG01 (sample SAMN05326645, study PRJNA326480) | marine metagenome | isolation source: seawater | place: Pacific Ocean: South East | collected 2011
ATTCTTCAATTGCTTTATAAATAATTGAATACAATCGAATATCAATTTGCTCCTGCTCAGCTAACCTTCTTGCTGAAGCAGATGGTCGTACTTGGAAACCAACTATAATTGCATCAGAAGCAGTTGCCAATAAAACATCTGTATCGGATATTTGTCCAACAGACTTATGAATAATGTTAATTTGAATTTGTTCTGTGGATAATTTAAGTAATGCATCGGATAAAGCTTCAATAGAACCATCCACATCTCCTTTAACTATGACGTTTAGCTCTTGGAAATCTCCAATTGCAATACGTCTGCCCATTTCTTCCAGTGTAATATGTTTAGTTGCTCTAATACCTTGTTCTCTCTGTAATTGCATTCTTGTGGATGCAATATCACGAGCTTCCTTTTCCTCCGCCATAGCATTAAACGTATCCCCTGCTTGAGGCGCGCCATTCAAACCTAACAATTGAACTGGTGTGGAGGGCCCAGCAACTTCAACTCTGACGCCATGCTCATTAGTCATTGCTTTTACTCTACCCGAATAACAGCCTGCTACAAGAATACTACCAATTTCAAGTGTACCTGATTGTACCAATAAAGTAGAGACATAACCCCTACCCTTATCCAACTCAGATTCAATTATAGTCCCTTTTGCCAGACGATCTGGATTTGCTTTAAGTTCCATCAATTCCGCTTCCAGAAGCACCTTTTCTAACAATTCATCAATACCAACTCCCTGTTTTGCAGAAATTTCTTGACACTGATATTTCCCCCCCCATTCTTCCACTAAAATATTCATTTGAGAGAGTTCTTCTTTAATTTTATCCGGATTTGCTCCTGCTTTATCAATTTTGTTTATTGCAAAAACCATAGGGACTTCAGCCGCTTGAGCATGATTTATAGCTTCTCGTGTTTGAGGCATTATTGAATCATCAGCCGCGATTATTATAATTGCAATATCTGTAACTTTTGCTCCACGAGCTCTCATTGCAGTGAACGCCTCATGCCCTGGAGTATCCAAAAATGTAATTCTTTGACCTGTTTCTACTTTAACAGAATATGCACCAATATGTTGAGTTATACCTCCCGCCTCTCCATCTGCCACAGATGCTTTTCGAATATTATCCAATAATGAGGTTTTACCGTGGTCAACATGCCCCATCACGGTAACAATTGGAGCTCTATCTTTGAGGTCTTCAGGCACGTCTTCTTCTTCAACAACTGTAGTTGTATCTTCAGCAGATGCAAATTCAACTTCGAAGCCAAACTCTTCGGCAACCATTTGAATAATTTCAGCATCTAACCTTTGATTAATCGAGACAAAATGACCTAAACTCATACAGGCAGAGATGATGTCGTTTACAGAAACATCCATTAAACTAGCCAGTTCACTGGCAGCAACATATTCAGTAACTCTTAATATGCTTTTTTCAAGCTCAGCTTGCGCCTCTTGCTCAGCCGCTCTTCTTGCATGTTCGTCTCTTTTTGTTCTTCTTTGCTTTGCAGATTGATTTTTCTTTTTACTGCCGCTTAACCGCGCTAGAGTTTCCTGAATTTGTTTTTTTACTTGCTCCTCAGTTAACTCAACCTTGGGTTCTCTTCCTCGCCTTCCATCGCGGTTCCTGGGACTTCGGTTGGTACCGACCTTATTTACTTGTAAATTTTTATCAGGGGCAATCGGACCTTTTCGGATTCTTTTTCGCTTTTTCTTATTTTTTTCTCCATCATTACTTGATGCAACTGGCTTTCTCTTGACCTTTGCTTTTTCTTGAGGTAGTTCAATTTTACCCAATACCTTTGGGCCATCTATTTTAGTAGTTTTAACTTTGATAAAATCATCCTTTGATTCATGATTAGCATCAATTTTTTCCTCTTCCACACCTTCCGATGGGTTTAAAACGGGAGGATTAGTTTTGGATGCTGGCCTCTCTTTCTGAGTTTCTGGATTTATTTCCTCCTCTCGATTTTTTCCGGAATCCACCAACTTACCCTGTTCTAAGTCAATCTTCCCGACCACCTTTAGTACATTTTTACCTTCCGAAAAATTATCATTTGGAGCATCCAATTTGTTTTCTGTAGACTCGGTATTGTCCACAATAGGTCTTACATCTTCACTTGAAGATTCTGTACCCTCTTTAGCAAGTTCTGGTTTAGGTTTTTCTTCCTCAATCGAGATAGTCTCCTTAATTGGTTTTTTAACCTCAATACTTTTCGACTTTTCCTTTACCTTTTTCTCTGTTTGAAATTCACCTGACAAAACATCATACATTTCGGGTGAAATTTTCGCATTCGGGTTACTTTCCACCTCGAATCCTTTTTCCTGCAGAAAATCTACAACAGTGCTTAAACCTAAGTTAAACTCCTTCGTAACCTTACTTAATCTTTTTGGTTTTCCAGCCATAAAATAAAACCTATTAAAGTTTTAAAAATCCACACTTACCTTTTAAATGCGGTTATTCTTAATTAAATATACTAATTCCCTCTAGTCCTCGAACTCAGCAGCAAGAACTTCTACAACCTCTTTCACAGTTTCTTCTTCGAGATCGGTTCTCCTCACTAAGTCAGCAACAGGAATTTCTAAAACACTTCTTGCAGTATCACAGCCAATTGACTTCAATGCCGTAATTACCCAATCATCTAATTCATCTTTAAATTCGTCCAATTGAACGTCGTCCACTTCTTCCTCGGTGTCTCTATATACGTCAATGTCAAAACCAGTTAATTCACCTGCTAATTTAATATTAAAACCTCCTTTTCCAATAGCTAATGAAACTTGGTCCGGCTTTAGGTAAACCTCCGCTTTTCCATTTTCATTATCAAAAGTAATAGAAGTGATTTTAGCAGGACTTAACGACCTAGAGATAAATAATGAATCATTCCCTGAAAAATTAATTACATCAATATTTTCATTACCCAATTCTCTCACAATACCATGGATCCTGGCACCCTTCATTCCAACACAAGCACCAACAGGATCTATTCTTTCATCATAAGATTCAACGGCAACTTTAGCTCTTTCCCCCGGTACACGAACAATCTTCTTAATTGTGATTAATCCATCATAAATCTCGGGAACCTCTCCTTCAAATAATCGTTCTAAAAAAACTGGAGATGTTCTAGAGAGTATAATTTGCGGATTATTATTTCTCATTTCCACCTTCAAAACAACTGCTCTTACATTATCTCCCTTTTTAAAATAATCGGTTGGAATTTGTTCAGGTTTCGGAAGAATTAATTCATTTTCTTCATCGTCCAGAATTAAAATTTCTCGCTTCCATATTTGATAAACCTCACCTGTAACAATTGTTCCAACTTTTTCTTTGTAGGTTTCAAATAAATCTTCTTTTTCGATATCCAATACTCTGGAAATTAGATTTTGACGCACTGATAAAACTGCTCTTCGGCCAAAATCCAATAGCTTGACTTCCTCAGAAACCTCTTCTCCAACTTCAAAATCAGGTTCTATTTTTATTGCATCCTCATAAGAAATTTCTCGATTATCATCCTCAACCTCTCCCTTTTCTACAATGGTTCTATTTCGCCAAACTTCTAAATCTCCTTTGTCAATATTAATAATGAAGTCGTAATTATCATCTGACCCATACTTTTTTTGAATCATGTTCCTAAAAACATCTTCCAAAATTTTCATCAACGTTTCTCTATCGATGTCTTTAAACTCTTTAAACTCCTGAAAAGATTCTATTAATCCAGCTGTTTCCATATTCTACTTATTTAAAGGAAATTATAACTTTTGTATGTCTAATTTTTTTTTCTTCTTGTGCACTTTCAAAAAAGTATTCCTCCACTTTGGTTATCAACTCTTTTTTCTTACGACCTTGTACTCTTACTTTTTCTTCGTAAGTGATTTCTATTTTTTCGTTATCAAAATAATGTAATTGCCCTTCATGTTTTCTGCCATCATACGTGTAAACCTTTACCGCCCGACCTAAATTTTTTTTGTATTGCTCAGGAACTAAAAATGGTACGTCCAATCCCGCAGAGGAAACCTCTAATTCAAAATCTTGTTCTTCACGATTTAGATTATGCTCAACTCCGCGACTTACACCAATGCAATCATTAATTGAAACCCCATCATACCCGTCGATCAAAACATTAATTTTATTAGCAGAACTTACACTAATATCAACAACAAACAATTTTGTTCCCTCAATCTTCGCTTCAACTAACTCTTTTATTTTACTCTCAGGTATCATTGGAGTAATAAAAGAGGGGACTTTCGTCCCCTCACTTATTTTTTCAACACTTTGCAAATATAAACATTAAAATTTAAAATAAAAAGAGATGTATAATTCCTTCTCTTCAATGGTAAAAATATAGATAGGTGTCCTCAAGACCTTTAATTTTGGACCGGATCAAAAATCATGTACCCTAAAAGAGTAATTAAAAACGACGTAAAACTTGCTCCAACCGATGAGTAAACTTTTCGATCAACAACTGTTTCTTTGTACCCAATTGAAAACATTTCTTCTGAAAACATTTCCATATTATCAGCCTTAAAAATTTTGTCACCTGGGAATTTTCCAGAATAATATGCATATAAACCTAAAGGAATAATCTCCCAATAGGGCATAGGGATGGTGAGTGATTGACTATCCTCGAACTTTACAGACACAAGACTATTTGTTATTGTATCTTTCATAAAAACCACATTTTCCTTTTTTCCGTATTTGATAGGAAATAAAGAGTACATGGCAATACCGGTTCCTACTCCAGCACCAATCAACAAAGTTTTGTAAGGTTTAAAGTGTTTTCTTGCTTGACGCCTACCCTCCAAATAATTTTTCATTTCTACAATAGACCAAAAGTTGTCCAACAGAGAATCCTTTTGGTAAAAATAAATACATGTATCTGATTTATTTAAAGAGAAGATATAATCAACATCTTTTTTCTTTTGCTTACTGTAAGTTCCATCTTTCTTTATGCTTTTGTAATAAACAAAATCAGAATCTGTTTTTTCAAAAGCTGCTAATATCTGCTTTCCATTCAAAAAGTTCAATGTGTCTTGCGAGAAAGAAAAAGTTGACGCTAAAATAAGGAACAATAGTAATTTATTTGCCATAAATCGAATTTAACAATTTTACTTGAATTTAGTTAACCTTAACTATCTTTAAAAAAATGACTAAAAAGGAAGCAATTCAAAAAATAAAAAGATATTGTGCATATCAGGATCGTTGTCAAAGTGAGACCAGAAAAAAACTGTACGTACTTAAGTTGAGTTCAAATGAGGTTGAAAATATATTATGTAGCCTTATTGAAGAAAATTTTATTGATGAAGAACGTTTCGCTAAAAATTTTGTGAGAGGAAAATTTCAGCAAAAAAAATGGGGAAAAATAAAAATCAAACAGCACCTAAAACTAAAAGAAATATCAGATTACTGTATTAAAAAAGGATTTGAAGAAATTACTCGAGAAGAGTACCTGAAAACCCTTAATGAAATTCTTCAAAAAAAATCAAATAAATTAATTGATGATAATGTATTTAGAAAAAAGCAAAAATTAGCTAAATACGCAGTTGGAAAGGGGTTTGAAAGTGATTTAGTTTGGGACTTATTACGCGATTAATTACTAACTAGTTTTACCTGTTTCTTTTTAGATATGTAATGTCCATATCCCGTCGCGCCAACTGAATTGCCATTAACGGGATTTTGATACCACCGTTCAAAGTGAATTGAAACATCACCAAGAGGCAAACCAGTTAAACTATCAGGAACAACATACAAGCCATTCTTTCCTAAAGAGTCAATAGACACATGAGGAATTTTATCATCTAAACCTCCATCAATAACCAACCACACGATTTCATTGTCTTGTATAGGATTACCAACCCATGGTAAATAAACCAGAGAATCTTTATGTAGCGTATCGATATCTGGCAACTCAATTGTATTAAGTATTCGTATTGTATTCATGTATTCATTTTGATCCAAATCTTTATAATTGAAGTTTGCCAAGGAGTCGAACCCGTGAACAGCAAATTGATACCACATAAAACCAATATTAAAATAAGGGGTATTTCCATCGACAGTTAACATTGCTTTAGAGGATAATTTTAAGGATTGCCCATATTTCTCATTGTGCCTAAAACTCACACGCGAGTAGGTTGAATCCAAATCGCCATGGTATATTAATCTGTAATCAACCCATATTTCATCCTGATCAACTTTTTCAGAAGCTTCCTTTCTACAAGAAATATTTACGATGGAGAGAATGGCGAAAATAAAAGGAATAGTATATTTCATGTTAGATAAAATTAATAAAAGAATTTATGCAGATGAAAAATTATTTTGTAAACTCAAATTGTTATCAACACTGGTTGAAAAAAAGTAACATTATAAATGTTACTATTCTCTATTTTTGTTTTTAAATTACGTTACATGTTATTTACTCAACGTCACATCGGAACAACAGGTATTGAAAGAATATCAATGTTAAAAGAGCTTGGTTATTCATCAATGGATGAGTTAATTGAAAAAACCATCCCAAGTAAAATCAGATTAGCGCGTGGTTTGGAATTCTCAAAGACAATCACTGAGAGTAAATGGTTGGCCAATGTAAAAAGAATTGCACTTAAAAATAAAGTGTTTAAAACGTATATTGGTTTAGGGTATCACGATACAGAAACACCATCTGTTATTCTTAGAAACGTATTTGAAAATCCTGGCTGGTATACTGCCTACACGCCTTATCAAGCAGAAATTTCTCAAGGACGCTTAGAAGCCCTTTTGAATTTCCAAACTATGATAAGTGATCTAACTGGATTACCTATTGCTAATGCATCACTTCTTGATGAGTCTACTGCCGCGGCTGAAGCCATGATTATGCTTTACAATTCTAGGAAAAGAGCTGTTGTCAAAGAAGGAGTGAATAAGTTTTTTATAGATGAAAATGTATTCCCCCAGTCTCTAGCAGTACTAAGAAACAGAGCAAAACCAATGGGTATTGATTTAGTCGTTGGCTCCATTCTGAATACAAATCTTGACAACTCCTACTTTGGAGCCTTTGTCCAATATCCAAATTTAAAAGGAGAAATTGAAGATTACCAAAAAGCTGCTGATCAGCTTCATGAACACAATGGATTTTTAGTAGTTGCCACAGATATTCTTGGATTGGCTCTGATAAAAGAGCCGGCAAAGTTCGGAGCAGATGTCGTTGTTGGAACAACACAAAGATTTGGAGTTCCTATTGGTTTTGGAGGACCTCATGCGGCTTTTTTTGCTACTCGTGAAGCGTTTAAAAGAAGTATTCCTGGAAGAATTATTGGAGTTAGTAAAGATGCTGAAGGTAATCCTGCATTTCGAATGGCTCTTCAAACACGAGAACAGCACATAAAAAGAGAAAAAGCCACCTCTAACATATGTACTGCTCAAGCTTTGCTGGCCGTCATGGCAAGTATGTATGCAGTTTATCATGGCTCAAAAGGAATTCAAAAAATAGCCTCAGACATAGCTAAAAGAGCGAAAGCCTTGAAAAAAGGTTTGGAAAATCAAGGATACGAAGTTATATCTGAGAATTTTTTCGATACCGTTGCTGTTAAAATAGAAGATAAAGAATCTCTAAAAATTAAAGCTGAAGAAGCCGGAATTAATTTTTATTTCGGTATTGAAAATCTTGTGTTAATATCATTGAACGAAACGACAAAAAACACCCATGTAAAAGCAATCCTTGAAGTATTTGGGAAAAACAACTTTGAATTTTCCACAGAAACCGGTATTCAAAAACCATTTAAAAGAATCTCAAAATATTTACAACACCCTGTTTTCAATAAATACCATTCAGAAACGGAAATGATGCGATATTTAAAAAGGCTAGAAAACAAAGATCTTTCTCTTGTGCACTCCATGATCTCGTTAGGTTCATGTACAATGAAACTCAATGCAGCCTCAGAAATGATTCCTCTGTCTTGGCGAGAATTCAACAGCATCCATCCATTTGTTCCAATCAACCAAACAGAAGGATACTTAACTATAATTAACGACTTAAAAGATGCTTTAAAAACAGCAACTGGATTTGCGGATGTCACTTTGCAACCTAATTCTGGAGCTCAGGGTGAATATGCAGGATTAATGGTAATTAGAGCTTACCATGAAGACAACGGTGAATCTAACAGAAATATCTGTTTAATTCCCTCCTCTGCACATGGAACAAATCCTGCAAGTGCAATAATGGCAGGATTTAAAGTAGTTGTTGTTAACTGTGATGAAAATGGCAACATTGACCTAAACGACTTAAAAAATAAAGCAGAAGTTAACCAAAAAAATCTCGGCGCCTTAATGGTGACCTACCCCTCAACACATGGTGTATTTGAAGAAAGCATTATCGAAATAACGGACCTAATACATAAGCTCGGAGGTCAAGTTTATATGGACGGAGCAAATATGAACGCTCAAGTAGGTTTAACGAATCCTGCTACTATTGGTGCCGATGTGTGTCACTTGAACCTTCATAAAACTTTCGCTATTCCTCACGGAGGTGGAGGACCTGGGTTGGGACCTATTGGTGTCGCTCAGCACTTAGCACCTTTTCTACCCAGTCACCCTGTTGTAAAAACAGGAGGAAGTAAAGGTATTGATGCTCTTGCTGCGGCCCCTTATAGCAGCGCACTTATTGCGATAATATCGCTTGGTTATTGTAGGATGTTAGGTGCTGAAGGAATGAAATCGGCTACTGAATCTGCTATTTTAAATGCAAATTATTTAAAAAACAAGTTAGAGTATTACTATCCAATATTATATGCAGGGAAAAACAATACTGTTGCTCATGAAATGATTGTTGATTGTAGAGGATTCAAGGAAGCTGGAATTACAGTGACAGATATTGCAAAACGATTAATTGATTTTGGATTTCATGCACCAACAGTTTCATTTCCAGTAGTTGGTACTATGATGATTGAACCCACAGAAAGCGAATCAAAAGAAGAGTTGGATCGCTTTGCCGAGGCAATGATTACAATTGCCGACGAGATTAAAGAAATTGAAAATGGAATTTACCCTAAAGATGACAACCCACTAGTTAATGCTCCGCATACTGCAAAATCTTTAATTACTGATGAATGGAATCATGCCTATTCAAGAGAAAAGGCAGCTTACCCTAATCAATTTGGTGTGCTTAATAAATACTGGGTACCTGTTTCCAGAATAGATGATGCTTATGGGGATAGAAACCTTGTTTGTAGCTGTCCACCTTTGGAAGAATATGCCTGAAATTTAATCCTTGACAATTAATCCTATTGGATTACTTCATGATTTTATAGGTTCGCTTACCAGTTGGTGTTTGTATCACAACAATGTAGAGGCCTGGCTTTAAATTAGGTACCTGAATTGAAGCACCTTCGGTTTGATTGGTTATTGTAAGTACTTTTTTTCCTTGGACCCCGAAAACATGCACGTCAAATTCCTCTTTTATTCCGGAAACAGAGAACTTATCATCCATAGGATTGGGATACAACAGAATATCCTCGAAAAGTATGTCATTCTGTTTAGCATTAAGACTTTCGCAAACATCATGTATCTGAGTTGAAGTGTCTACACAGTAATCTAAACCTTTCACATCCCCTGTAAGATTAATCTTATGAATAGTATCAGTTGGGAGTCCATAAACATCAATTGTAATTACGTATTTCCCACTATCTAAAGATGCAGGTAAATTTAAAAACGTGTAATTTCCCGCCGAGTCAGTTTGTGTTATGGCTACTGTTCTGGAAGGAGGTATTTGATCCAAAATAACATCTAATCCTGGAATAGGATCATTTATTCCATCCATTTTAGTTGGATTTTTATAATTCCCTGATATATTTCCCGAAATAGTGAACTCACCTGTGGGAATTTCTTCTATTTTTCTGGGGAATATATTATTAAATACATTGTCTACACAAAAATCAGACAATGGACCTGGTATTTCATCACTTGCATCCCACCTCAAATCTTTTGTGGGATAAGAGGGAACATAGTCTGGAAATTCACTCCTGTCGGGAATGATTTTCAACCAGTAATTATCTCGATAAGGTAGGCTATCAAGTTGATACAAACCATCCTGCAAATCAACTGCATATAGTTCTTCAAGCATGTCATTATTAGCTCCTTTCACAAAAACTTTGACTGTTCCATTTGTTATAGTATCTGTTCCGGTTGAATCTGTTATATATCCTTTAACTCCAAATGGCGAGTATTCATCAGAATGGCCTATCCAAAATTTGCTAGTGTCCCTGATTGCACCATTCATATCCTCATTTTCAAAAAAACCCTTATTTTTCAATTCAGTTAACACTTTTTGAATCGCTTCTAATAACGATCCCTTTTTTATCCGCATGGAGGGAGAAGTTCCGCAAATAAGTTTTAAACCTGTAGTATCATTGTCAAAACTTATATTTCCAAAGTATGAGTGAGGATCGGGCCGGTAGTTACATCTTTCCCGCCAATCATGAAGAGAGATATATACTTCATCATTTAATTTTCCAAATATACTATCTCCGCAAGATGCACCATTAAAATTTGAACCTAATTGCCAATCTCCTATATTAGGAGAACTAATACGCTCTGCAGATGTTGTAATATTAAAAACGCCGTTATCAGAATTATTAACTAGTAAATTATATGCACAAATCATATATTTAACACTATCGAGATAGATTGTGAAGTGCGAATCTGATCCGTTAAAAAGCGTGTTGTGTCCCAAAAATAAACCCTCAATTTCTTTTCCATAAATCGCATTACCATTTGGACACGAAATTTTATTATTGATAACTGATAGCCCCTCAAAATTCTCCAACTTAGGTTCCTTTGCTTGAAATGTATCAATAAAAAGTGCTTTGTTCCCTACGGAGAATATACTATTACCCTGAATCTCGTAAACACTATCCACATTCAAAATAACTGCCGCACCTGGTCCTTTATATATTACAGTATCATCATTAAGGCGACCCTCATAATTGTTTACTACCTTCACGGCGCTTTTTCCTTGATAGGTAAAATGATTGCCTGTAATTTCATTTCCTTTTTCAAGTTGACCTGACTTGCCTTCAAGAGAGATTCCTACACGTCCACCAATAATTTTATTATTAAGAAACTTATTAAATTCGTTTTTATCAGCTGACGGTTCATCATAAATAACAATTCCGTCTTGCTCATTTGCAAGTTCAAAGTTCATATATTTATTTGCTTTGAATACACAATTCTCAAATCTGTTGTGGCTGGCGCCCCCTTTAAGTCGAATATGATTAGAAAAAGAATCTGAAATGGTTTTAAAAATGATGTTCTTAAACGTTACTCGTTGACATGAATCCATTTTCACAAGGTAGTTTGTTTCAGAGGATACAATTTTTTTTTGTATTACTACAGAATCTTCATCATCGTGTTTAGTGAAAAGAACGGAGAAATTAGTGTCTGGAATATTGAATTCTTTGATTACAAATTGCTCTTCATATGTACCCGCATGAATTTTAAATACAACTGAACTGACAATTCCTTTTGAATTTAAGGTATCTACTGCATCTGATATTGTTTCGTATTCTTTATCATCACCAATGTAGTAGGTTCCGCTCAACTGAGATTTCATTTCTCCTGAGATTAAAAAAAAGATAAAGAATAGGCTGGTTATTATCTTATTTAAAGGCATATTTTGAGGGTGTATCTCTTCACAATTCGGATAAAGTAGAAATTTAGACTATTTTCTCAATAACACCAAAATTAAATTTTGTTTTTAGTAATGTTTATTTTCATACCTACGCTAAATTGATTTAAATTTAGCTAGCTAATTAGTTAAACGAATAATGAATAAAAATTTTCTCTTAGCTATAATAATAGCCATTAGCAGTTCAATTTTTGCACAAAAATACCCAATAAAAAAATTCACTGTAAGTAATGGATTGAATTCCAATACAACTTTATGTGCATTTCAAAATGATGATCAAAAGCTATGGATTGGTACTACTAATGGAATTAATATTTATGACGGTATTCAATTTAAAAACACTCAAGAACTATTCGATCTTCAGCATAAAGTTGTGTACTCCATTAAAAAATATGGGGATAAAATTCATATTGGAACCAATGGTGGATTGTGTATCTATGATGGAGACTCATTAAAAAATTATCCTTCCACCCAAGATGGTGTATCAGACTTCATTTACACTACTTTCCAAGATGACAAAGGTACAATCTGGGTTGCAACTGAAACAGGAATCAAAGTTTTTACAGGAAGCCAATTAATTGATACGCTAGTTCACACACCTCTAAATTTAATTGCAATTTATAATATTCATCAGGACGAAGATGGTACTATGTGGTTTTGTTCAAAGATGAACGGACTATTCAAGTACAAAAACAA
>MDTG01181129.1_pt1 | contig 12326 bp, 11 predicted proteins | sample 811421 | NCBI WGS metagenome assembly MDTG01 (sample SAMN05326645, study PRJNA326480) | marine metagenome | isolation source: seawater | place: Pacific Ocean: South East | collected 2011
CAAAAAGTGACATAACTACAAAATTTGAGAAAAAAATAAAGAAGATAACAAAAGCTAAATACGCGGTAGCAACAGTTAATGGAACTGCCGCACTACACATGGGGTTGTTATCACTAAAATTAAAGCCAAATGAAGAGGTGCTAATTCCTTCTTTTAACTTCGTAGCTGCTGCAAATGCTATTAATTATTGTGGTGCAATTCCCCATTTTATTGAGATAGAAGAAAGCACACTAAGTGTAGATTCAAAAAAATTAGATAATTATTTAAAGAAAAATTTTAAGATTATAAAAGGTAAATGTATCAATAAAATAACAAACAGAATTGTAAAAGGTATAATAGTAGCTCATATTTTTGGTCATCCAGCTAAAATTGATGATCTAACTCGTGTTTCAAAAAAGTATAAACTTTTTTTAATTGAAGATGCAGCAGAATCTTTGGGAAGTTATTACAAAAATAAACATACGGGAACATTTGGAGATATTGGCATAATAAGTTTTAATGGTAATAAAATTATAACTACTGGTGGAGGAGGGGTTGTACTAACAAATAGTAAATCTATTTATAAAAAAATTGCTAATCTTGTAGAGCTATCTAAAAAAAAACATCCATGGAAGTTTGATTACAATGGAATTGGCTTTAATCTGAGAATGCCAGGCCTCAATGCTTCACTCGGTTTAGCTCAATTAAAATATTTAAAAAAGATCATAATGATCAAAAAAAAAATTTTTAAGAAATATTTTTCAAAATTTAATGGAAGTAAATATTTTGACCTTCTAATTGAACCAAAAAATGCAAGAAGTAATTATTGGTTACAGAATGTAAAAATTAAAAAAAGATATTCTAAATATATAGATTATTTATTAAAAGTATCCAACGACAATAGTTATAATACTAGACCAGCCTGGACTCTATTACATAAACAAAAGCATTTTAGAAAATGTCCGAAATCAAGTTTAAATATCTCTGAAGAATTACATAATCGAATTATCAGCCTCCCAAGTTCTAAGGATATTATTTATGGAATTTGATAAAAAATCATTTTTTCAGGATTTGTTTTATAAATTGAAAAATGATTTAAAACCTAACGTAGACTTGCATATTCATACAAATTGGACTGATGGGGAAAATACTGTAGATGAAATGTATGAAGAAGCAGAAAATAAAAAATTGGAAGCTATTTTTTTTTCAGAACACTCAAGAAAAGATAGTGGTGAATGGTTTTATAAATTTTGTAACGAGATTAAAAAATTACCTTTAAAAAAGTGTTTGCCTATTGCTGGTACAGAAGTAAAAATTTTAAATTTAGACGGAGATTTAGATTTTAATGAAAATTATAGAGATTATTGTGAATTAATAATGGCAAGTGTACACAGATTTCCAGGTGAAAAGACACAAAATATTTGGAAAAGCAAAACTAATCTGAATTCAAAAGATGTTATAAAGTTAGAATTTGATCTAATGTGTGCATCTCTAAAAAATCCGCTTACAGATATTTTAGGACATGCCTTTGGGATGTCGATAAAACGTTTTGGTCTAAATCCACCCAATGAACTATTTGACGAAATTATAAGGTTGTGCAGAGAATATGGAAAAATATTTGAAGTAAATTCCAGATACCATAAAAACCCAAAAGAATTAATTGATAAATGTTTAAATTCTAACACTTTAGTTTCTATTGGGTCTAATGCTCATTCTAAAAATGAGTTAGGATTGATTTCAAAACTAATAAGATGACCAAATTAAATATTTTAGTTACAGGTGCAGGTAGTGGTGTTGGTCAATCAATTATTAAAGCATTAAGAATTAGTAATTTAAGATTAAATATTATCAGCGCAGATATTGATGTTTATAATACCGCACTTTATAGAACTAAACAAAGCATAGTTATACCAAGAGTCGAGAAAAAAAATTCTTTAAAAAAGATAATCTATATAATCAGAAAATATAAAATTAAAATTCTATTTATTGGATCAGAGTATGAAATTGATTTTTTTTCAAAAAATAAAAAAATTATTGAAAAAAAAACTAACGTAAATATTTGCGTTTCCTCTAAAGAAATTATTGATATTGCAAATGATAAATTTAAAACAATTGAATTCTTATTTAATAATAATTTTAAAGTTCCAAAATCATTTGTTGTAAATAAAAAAAATATAAATGAGATTTATAAGAAATTAAAGAAACCCTTTATTTTAAAAAATAGATTTGGTACTTCATCAAGAGAGGTATATTTAATTAATGATAAAAAAAAATTTTTAAATGTTGCGAAAAGTCTTAAATTTCCAATGATACAAGAAAATTTAAGAAAAAAAAATCCTCATTTTCAGGGAGATGAATATACATGTAGTATTTTTAGGGATAATGATGGTAATCTAATAGGTCCATTTATTTCACAGAGATTTTTAAAACATGGTACCTCATGGATTCTTAAAACGATTAAAAATAGAAAATTGAGCAATATTATGAAAAAAATTTCCATCAAATTGAATAATTTTGGAACAATTAATGTTCAATTTATGAAAAAAAATAAAAATTTTCTACCGATAGAAATTAATTCTAGATTTTCTGGGACTACATCTATTAGAGCTGCTCTAGGATTTAATGAACCAGAAATGTATATAAAAAGTTTTTATTTAAAAAAAAAAATTATAAAAAAAACAATTAGAGAAGGTTTTGTATTTAGATATATAGAGGAAATTTTTTTAAATACTTGCCATGATAAAAAATTATTTAGATATTTTTCAAGGGGAAGGAAAATTGATTGGTTTTAATAATGGTAAAAATTTATGGAAGATAAAGTTTTCTGGTGTAAAAATTGTGTGGTTATGTCCACAAGGCCACGTGTAACATTTAATAGATTAGGCCTTTGCTCTGCTTGTCAATGGGTAGAAGATAAGAAAAAAATTGATTGGGGTGAAAGACAAAAGAAACTTGATAAATTATTAAATGAACAAAATTCAAATAAATTTTTTCAATGTATAACCGCTGTTAGTGGAGGGAAAGATGGCTCTTATGTAAGCTATAATCTTAAAAATAAAAAAAAAGTTAATCCTTTAGCTGTAACTATTAGACCTCCTCTGGAACAGGAAATTGGAAAAAAAAATATCATTAACTTTGTAAGAAGTGGATATCAACACATACATGTTACTCCTGATGAAAATGCAATGCAAAAACTAAATAAACTAGGTTTTACTGAACTTGGTCATCCTTATTATGGATGGTTGATATCAATTCATACAGCAGTAATGAGAATAGCTTTTGAATTTAATATTAAATTAATTTTTTACTCTGAAGATGGAGATGTTGAGTATGGAGGTGATGCAAAGAATAAATATAATGGAATATATGACATTGATTATCAAATATCTAATTATATAGAGGGTGATTACAAAAAAATTATGAAACTTGCTAATTTGGACAACGAAAGTGCATATTGGTTCACATATCCTGATTTTGATGAAATTAAAAAACGAGGAATTAAATTAACTCATTGGAGCTACTATGAGAATTGGGACCCTTATAGAAATTATGAAATTGCAAAAAAATTTTGTGGGTTAGAGCAGAACAAAACCTTTAATGAGGGAACCTATACTAACTTTGGTCAAACTGATCAAAAGTTATATTTTTTACATGTATACCTTATGTACCTAAAATATGGTTTTGGAAGAGCAACAATGGATGCAGGTATCGATATAAGAAGAGGGGCTTTGTCCAGAGATCAAGCTGTACAGCTTGTGAAAATGTATGATAATAATCCACCAGAGCAATATTATGATGAATATTGTGATTATTATAAAATGAAAAAAAGTGATTTCATAGATGTGCTTGATAAGTTTGCGAATAAAAAACTTTTTGAAAAAAAAAATAGATGGGTTCCTAAATTTGAGATTAACTAGTTTATTTAATTTTTCTATTTAGAAGATAATCTACCACCAAAAAGTCAAAATTTGTATCTATATCAATCGACCTTTCATCTGGCATCACATATATTCCAGTCTTATTTGTAAAAAGAGACTCGTTATTTAACAATGCATTTCTTTTCCAAATACTAATTGCTGCGTTCATGTCATACACTAAGGGAGCACTCTGTCTATTCAAAAAATAGTTTTTTTTTCTTTTAACTGGCTTAATTTTATTTTTTACTATTTCTACACAGTTATAGTAAGGATTTTTTCTACTTTTATTTACAGAGAATAAAGTTTGATAATCATTTTTAATAAATTTGTTTAAAGCACTTTTTACATCATTTTCATTTCTTAGTGGAGCTGTCACATCTAAATCAACTATGATTGGAAATTTATAATTATATTTTTTCTCCATTTTTAATAATGCGTGTCTTATAACAGGTATTTTCGCAGAATTATCTTTAGCTAAATTTTTAGGTCTTAAAATAAAATTATTTATTTTAAATTTTTTACTTAAACGAATGATTTTATTGCTATCTGAGCTTACTACAATTTCGCTTTTTTTTTTTATTTTAAGAGCATTTTTGATAGTGTGAAAAATTAAAGGTTCACCATTAATTTCTTTTAGATTTTTATTTTTAATACCTTTAGAGTTTGCCCTCGCACAAATAGTAAATAATATTCTCATTTTACTCTAATTTGTTCAATGACCTTTAAAACTTTTATACCTTCGTTGTATGTTGCAGATTTAATATTTTGACCATATATGACAGCTTTTAATTGCCTTTCAAATGTTTTGTGAAACTTTTTTTCTGCCCAGGATTTATTTATAATCTTATTATCTTTTTCTATTCGAATTTTTTTTTCAATAAGATTTGCTCTAACATCCAAATTTTTACCAGATATATTTATAGTTCTTGAATTAATTTTTGAGTAATAATTTAGATGTAAAATAATTTGTTTAACATTCTTTGATTTACCTATCAAAACTAAATTGTCATCAGAACTTATTTTTAAATCAGATATTTTATTATTTAAACAATACTGTATTTTAATATTTTTGAAAAACCATAATAAAAAATCTATTTCATGGCTTAAATCTAAAGCAACACCTCCACCTAATTTTTGATGAGCGCTATAAGTTTTTGTATAATTCCTCTTTCTCCATCTAGGCATAAATGAGTTACAAAATACCTCAATTGACCAAATTTTTTTATTCTTTATCAAATTTTTGATTTCATTTATTATGGGATCATATCTTAAGTTGTAGGCCACATAGACTTTATTTTTAAGGCTAATTTTCTTTACCTTATTAAAAATTGGTTTTTCAATAAGTATAATTTTTTTTTTAAATAATTCGTTTACTTTTAATAGATCTTTAAAATGATTGTCTGTAGACGAACATATAAAAATTATATCAGGGTCAAATATTTTGAGATCATTTTTTTTATAAAACAGGTTGTTAGCCTTTTTTTGCGATGTATAAAACTTAATCTTTAAATTTTTATTAATTTTATTTAATATTCTAAAATATTTTCTAGCCATGTTACCATAGCCCATAATTAGAATTTTTTTTTTCATTTTTTTAAATTTTCTATAGTCTTGTTGAACTCATGCCATTGTCCAACATCAAACCATGAGTCTTTACCTGTAATAAAAACCCCAATTTTTTTATTTTTTAATTTTGCGATTTTAATGAGTTGAGTAAAATCAATTTTTTTATCTTTAGGAATTAATTTAATTATATTATTCTTAATTAAGTAAATACCAACGTTGCTTAAAAAATTAAATTTTGGTTTCTCTCTTATTTCTTTAAAATTACCTTCTTCAGAAATATGACAAACTCCATAAGGCACTTGATAGAAGTTTGAAGATGCAAGAATGGTAATGTCATAATCATGTTTAATGTGAAATCTATGCATTTCAAATAGATCAACGTTAATTATGGTGTCGCAATTGCTAACAAATATATTTTGATATTCACGAAGTGATAATTTCGAAAGACTTCCAGCAGTTCCAAGTGGCTTTCTATCTTCAATAAAACTTAATTTATATTCTGGATTTAATTCTTTAAAAAAAGCCTTGAGTATTTCAGATTTATAATTGACAGATATTATAAAATTTTTAATACCATAATCCTCAAAAGATTTAATAATTTTCTCAATAACAGTGCTTTTTTGTAATGGCAATAAAGGTTTTGGTAAAACATCTGTAAAAGGTTTTAATCTTGTACCTCTACCACCTGCCATAATTACGCATGAAATTTTTTTAGTAATTTTAATCTTTTTATTTTTTCCAAAATTTTTAAATTTTTTTAAAGTTAAGATTTCAACTAATTTAGAAGACTCTTTTTTAATTATAGGAATAAATGTTAATCCTTTAAAATAGAAAATTTTTTCAACATCTTTAATTGAATATTCATTTTCAATTAAAAAATCTGGTTTTTTATTATATAGTTTAGATATCTGATTATTTAAGTTAAAGTTTGTTAGCAAGGCTTTTCTTAAATCCCCATCCGTCAAAGTTCCTAAAAGCTTATTAAAATGATTAACAACTACTAAACCTTTCATACCATTTTTTTTTATTTTATTAATTGAGGTTTTAATTGACTGATTAGGTAAGATTATGTTGAATTTCATATTTAATTTAATCAAATTTTGCTATATTTATTCCATCTTCGATTAGTTTTAATCTAACATTTTTTAGTCCAGATCCCAGAAAATTGAACAAGTTAGCAGAAACTATTCCTGAAACATGTTCTTTTTTTAATCCCTCAGCAAAATGTTCTGGCTTACCCGCACCACCCATTAATAAAATTGGTTTAGAATAATTATCCTTAATTTTTTTTGTAATGCTCAAATCTAAACCTGCTCCATTACCATCATTGTCTATTGAATTTAATATTAACTCACCACAATTAAATTGTTCCAATTTATTTAAATGATCCTCAAACTTAATTTTTTCCAAGATATTGCCGCAGTTGGAGTATAAATCTATTTGGTTTTCATTTTTTTTATAGTCAACCCCAATAGAAATAGCTTGAGAACCATAATTACCCGAAATTTTATCAATTAAATCAATTGCTTTATAAGCAAAAGTATTTATTAGGATCTTATCAGCACCACTCTCAAAAAAATTTTTTGAAATTTCATACGTTGATATACCTCCACCAAGAGTAATTGGTATAAATATATTTTTTTTTAATTTTTCAATCGTTTTAAAATATTCTTTAAATTCATTTTGGTTAGGATTTTTTTTGACCAAAATTACCATTAATTCGTCTATATTACCTGTACTTAATCCGAACTCGAAGTTATTATTAAGCCAATTCAGATCACCAACTTTTTGAAGACTAAAATTTCTACTTAGGTGAAAATTATTATCCATAAAATATAAACAGTAAATTATTCTTTTTAGGTAACTCATTATAATTCACAAAAATTTTTTATTAGAGTTAAACCTCTCTTATGACTTTTTTCTGGATGAAATTGAGAACCAAAAATATTTTCACTCTCTATATAAGAAATAAATTTCTCACCATAAAATGTTTCTCCAAATTTATAATTACCGATTAATTTATCAACTCTAAAAGAATGTACGAAATAGAAGTAGGTTTCCTCAGTCAAATTCTTCCATATTCTAGAATTTAGAACTTTAACTTTATTAAACCCAATATGTGGAAGTTGAAGTTTTATATCAGATTTATGAAAAAATTTTTCACATGTACCTTCAAAAAAGCCTAAACCATCCATTTCAAGATCATTATTCTCATTTTTGCCTTTGGTAAATAGTAGTTGCATTCCCAAACATATTCCAAAAAGAAACTTCCCTTTTTTAACATAATCTCGCAGAGCTTCACTCCAACCACTTTCTTTGAGAGAATTTATTCCAGATTCAAAAGAACCTACTCCAGGAAGAATTATATGGTTTGCTGTTTTAATTTCTTTTGGGTCTACACAGATTTTGGGTTTAAATTCTAAGTAATCTATAGCATTTTTTACAGAGCTTAAATTACCAAAACCGCAATTTATAATATGAATTTCTTTATTTTTTATAGACATTACTTTTTATCAAATTAAATTAATATATTAAAATTTTTTAAGATCAGTTTATTATTTTTTTTTTTCAATTAACTCTTTTTTTAGTTCATCATATTCTTTCATCTTTAACTTCATATAATTTAGAGTTAATTTAGTTCTTTGATTGATACCTCTTGGAGTTAATAAGTAAATGTATCCAATTTTATTTTTACTATTTTTGAATCTTTTTACTTTTATTAATCCGTGGTCCTTTAGTTTTTTTAAACAATAGTTTAATTTACCCAAACTAAAGCCAACTTTTTTAGATAATTCTCTTTGAGTAAAATTATTTTTATTTTCTATTTTTCTTAAAATTTGAAATTTATTTTCTTCAATCATATTTGTTCAAAATTTGAACAAATTAGACCATTTTTGATTTGTTGTAAATAGGATGTTACAAAGTATTGAAAAAAATATATCTAAAGTAAAATCTTATTTTATAGCTCTGAATTCACAAAAATAAATTCTGTAATCATAATAAATTATAGTTTTTAAAAAAAATTTTAATTTGTTCTAATAAATATTCAAATTTATTGGGGAAAGTCATTAGTATCAAATCTTGGTAACTCATAAGGCTTATATTTTTTAATTGGCACGGAACCAACTTTGGTCGATAAACCTATAAGACAATTATTTTTTTTTAGAATTTCAAGAGTGCTCTTATTATAACTTCCATATGGATAACACATTGTGAAATTGTCTTTTATTATTTTATTTTTTTTCCAAAAACTTATTGAGTCTCTGATCTCTTTATTTTGCTCCTCTTTTTTTAATCTTCCAAGCCAATAATGATTATATCCATGAAGTCCTATTTCGTTTCCAGATTTAAGTATTTCTTTTATCTGAGATAAATTCATATATAGTTTTCTTGCAAAAGATTTTGTGTCATCAGAAACATATTTTTTAAAAAGTTGATCACAAATTTTTTTTCTTAAATTTAAAGACAAAAAAGACTGCAAAAGTTGTTTAATATACATAGTTGTATTATCATCATACCTATTTTTAATTTTAATTTTTCTAATTATTGATTGAAAATTTTGAGAATTTTTATTTTTATAATGATTATATTTATTTTTAATATACTCTAAAATTTCTATTCTATTCTTACATTTTGCCAAAATAAAATGTATCTTATTCACATCTAATACATGATTTTGTTTTGTTGTTATTACTGGAGGAAAAAAAGATGCATTAACTTTTAAATCACTGAGAATTGGAAATACATATCTGTAATGATCATAATATCCATCATCGAAGGTCAACCAACAATCTTCTTTTCTAAAGTTTTTTTTTCTTTTAATAATTTCATGAACCTCAAAAGGATTTATAATATTAAATTTTGATTTTAGGTATTTTAATTGAGATATAAAATTTTTTACATCTAACCCATTTATTCCGTTGTTCCCTAAAATTTTGAAATCTCTGACATAATGATACATAATTATCTTCATAATTTATTTTTATTAAAATAATTTGATATCTCCCTAGAATATCCATTATAATATTTAAAATATTTTACAGTAGGATAATTCATGTTTAAATCTCTTTCAATATCATAACAAAATTCATAACTTGAAATTAAAATTTCAGTATCTTTATTTAATTTTTTACTTAGTTTCCTTATTGTTTTAAATGGTAACTTTATTTTCTTTTTTTTATTTATATCTTCGTTGAAATTTTTATAAGGTAAAAAACCAATTATATTTAATTTGTTAAATTCTTTAACTTTCTTTCTTAAAAGAGCTGTTTGATCGAAAGTGCCGTAAAGTACTATTTTTTTTTTCTTCTTTATCCAGTTTTGAATTTGTTTTTGTAAATCAATATTAGGCTTATCAATGGTATTCCAGTAAGCTATTTTTTTTTGTTTATTAAAGTAATTTATTCTGTCATTTTTATTATAATTTCTTGTAAAAATTTTAATTGCATTTTGCTCATTTGTTTTTATTTTTTTTGATCTATCTTTAGTCATCTTAAATTTAATTGATCTATTAATATTTCTTGAATTAATAATATGTCTTCCCAATACTAAATAATCTATTTTACTATTTAACATTCCTATTATTGCATCTTCAGGTGTTTCAACTATTGGCTCTCCTGCATCATTAAATGAGGTATTTAAAATACATCCTATACCCGTAATTTTTTTGAATTCTTTAATTAAATTGTAAAAAATTTCATTTTGATATTTATTTACAGTCTGCACTCTAGCAGTTCCATCAACATGAGTCACAGATGGAATTATTTTTGGGTTTTTAACTTTAGCAACTAATAACATATAAGGGCTAGGATTTTTTAATTTGAAATATTTTTTATAATCCTCTTCTAATACTGCAGGAGCAAAAGGTCTAAAATTTTCTCTATGCTTTACTTTATTGTTTACTATATCTTGCATTTCTGGGTTTCTACTGTCTGCTAAAATAGATCTATTACCTAATGCACGCGGTCCATATTCACTGCCATTCTGAAACCAACCAATAATTTTTCCAGAGGATATAAAATTTGCTATTTTTTCCAGGTTAATTTTTTCGCTTTTAATTTTATATTTTTCTAAAACTTTTTTGATTTTATCATCATTATATGTAATCCCAGTGTACGCATTTTTCAATTTATGAATTTTTCTTTTTTTTATCTTAAATTTTGGATGATTATATAATGCCCATACGCATAATCCAAATGGTATACCAGCATCTGAGCATGCGGGGTATACAAATATTTTTTTAAATTTTGTATTGTCAAAAAGTTTTTGATTAGCTACTGAGTTTAAAGCAACACCTCCAGCCAAACATATATTGGTTGAATTTACTTTTTTTTGTATTTCTTTACCCAGATGTATTAAACATCTTTCAGTTTCATCTTGTAAATCAAAAGCAATTTGTCTCCATTTATTTTGTAAAATATTTGTTTTTTTTGATCTTTTTGGGAGCTTAATATTAAGTTTTTTTATTTTTTCCCCACCTTCCAAACTTATAATGTCAGAAAAGGGAATTCTTCTTAAAATGCTTGAATAATCAGTTACTATGCCATTATATTTAACTTTAGAAAAATTTATTATAGGTTTTGATTTTCCACCAAATGGTGCAAGTCCCATAGTTTTTCCCTCTCCACCAGTCCCTAAATTTAAACAATCTTTAGTAATTATATTATATACAATTCCAATACCTCTACCCTTATATTTATCTATTAATTTTATTTTATTATTTTTTCCTTCATAAAAACTATTTGTCTCAAGATCTGTGCCATTTCCATCCACTATAAGAATTGCAGCGTTTTTAAAACCTGATGTATAATAGACACTAGCTGCATGAGCTAGATGGTGATTTATTTGAATAATTTTACTTTCAGGAAGAGCTAAGATTTTTTTTATATAATCAAATTCTTTAATATTATACGAGGGGCCAGATCTATGCCATGTTGGTTCTCTAATTATATCAGACACAACTAGATCAATATCATTAAAAGATTTTATGTTGAAGTGATCCATACAATATTTAATTGAGTGTAATGGAAATGTATATGGATGTTTTTTTCTTATCAATCTTTCTTCAGATATAGCAACATAATCATAAATTTTATTATTTTCATTAGACTCCATAATACATGCACCACTGTCCATGGTAGCAAAACATTGAATACCTAAGATAAATTTTTTTTTCTTATTTTTTTTCACTTAATTTTGTTTGTCTATACAATAATTCTTTATTATAATAAATTTAATTATCTGCTATCATTATATGATAAATCTTAAAAATAAAATTTGTTTAGTTACTGGGTCTAATGGATATTTAGGCAAGTCTATTTGTAAAAAACTAAAAAGCCTTGGGGCTAAAGTTTTGGAAACAGATTTTAAAGAGGGAAAAAAGAAAGCTAAGCACTTTGCTTTTGCAGATTTAAACGATGAAGAGGATATAAATTACGTTTATAATTTTGCGAAAAAATTCAAAAAAGTTGACGTTTTAATTAATAATCATGGATATGTGGCAGCAAACGAAACAAACAAAAATTCTTTTTATAACGATAAGTACTCAAAATTAAATTTAGATGCTACAGTAAAATTGACAGAAAAGATTTTACCTCTGCTTAAAAATTCAAAATCAGCATCTATAATAAATATTTCATCAATTTACGGATTTATGGCATATGATAAAAATTTATATATTGGGACTAATATGATAACACCGATTGCTTATGGGGTTTCTAAGGGAGGAGTAATTCAATTTTCAAAATTATTAGCCTCAAAGTTTGGGCCAAAAATTAGAGTAAATAGTTTGTCTCCTGGTGGAGTTTTTAGAAATCAGCCAAAAAAATTTTTGAGAAGATATATTTTAAAAACTCCTTTAAAAAG
>MDTG01216708.1_pt1 | contig 12326 bp, 10 predicted proteins | sample 811421 | NCBI WGS metagenome assembly MDTG01 (sample SAMN05326645, study PRJNA326480) | marine metagenome | isolation source: seawater | place: Pacific Ocean: South East | collected 2011
AGGCGCTGGCGGCCTGACTGTCGACCGCTACGGCGACCAGCTACTGGTGCAGAGCTTCCACCAAACCCTCAGCCGCGACGAACTCCTGCAACTGGCTGAGCAGTGCTGTGAGCAGCTCGATAAACAGTTTCTACTGGTCTACAACGACCGCTCGCAGGGTAACTCGCGGATTGATCGCAGCGATCCGATTTACGCAGCCGAACCTGCTGCACTGGAAGATCTGGTCGGTCGCGAATGGGGCCTGAACTACCGGGTTCGTGGCCGTCACGCCGGACAAGATCCTCTACTGTTCCTCGATCTGCGCAATGCACGCGGCTGGATCAAACAGCACAGCGCCGGCAAGTCGGTGCTTAACCTGTTCGCCTACACCTGCGGCGTCGGTCTTGCTGCTGCGGCCGGTGGCGCCCGCGAAGTGGTCAACCTGGATTTCGCCGAAGGAAATCTGGCGGTGGGCAAAGAGAACGGTTTGCTTAATCCGGCCCTGACGCCCATGCAGTTTGTGCAGTCCGATTACTTTCCAGCCATCCGCCAGCTTGCCGATTTGCCGATTGCCCAGCGCCGTGGTCAAAAGCTGCCAAGCTACATTCGCATGGCCCAGCGCCAATTTGATCTGGTGTTTCTCGACCCTCCCGCCTGGGCCAAGAGCGCGTTCGGCACGGTAGACCTGCTGCGTGATTACCAGAGCCTGCTCAAGCCCGCCATTCTGGCGACTGCCGAAGATGGCGTGCTGGTGTGCTGCAACAACTTGGCCAAGGTGTCGCTCGCGGACTGGCGCGAACAGGTGCTGCGCTGCGCGACCAAACTGGGCCGCCCCGTGCGCGAATGGCAGCAGATTGAGCCGGCCGCCGACTTCCCCTCAAGTGACGGCCAGCCGCCTTTAAAAACCCTGGTGCTGCGCTTCTAGCAAGGCGTCAGGGTCGGTCTGTACGCTAGAAATCCTGCATAGAATGCGTCGCCTGCAAGTAGCCGTGCCATACTAGAAAGCACTTTTTGGCGGGATAGATGACGCATCGCTATGTACAAAGGACTGAAATACGTCGCGCTAACATTATTCGTGCTGGTTGGCCTCTACACACTGCTGGGCTTTTTGATACTTCCCGGTGTCGGTTTGCGGGTGATCAACCAGCAACTGGCCAACTACGCGCAAGTGCCTGCAAGGCTGGATCGCCTGCAACTCAACCCCTATTCGTTACAGCTCACACTCTGGGGCCTGCATGTGGGCGAGGCGGAAAAAGAGCAAGTTGCGTTTGAGCGCTTGTACGTAGACCTTGAGCTCGACAGCCTGTGGACGGGTGCCGCGCACCTGGCCGGTATCGAGCTGGACAAATCGCATACCGAAGTCACTTTCGACAAACAAGGCACGCTCAACCTGACACAGTTGTTCAAGCTGCCAGAAAGCCCGCCTCCCGCAGAAGAACCTGCCGCAACCGATCCTTTTCCGGTGCGCATCGACAGCATCAAACTGGCAGCGGGCTCGCTGCACTTTCAGGATCTGCGCCCCAGCGAGCCGATCAACTTTGTCTACGACAAGCTCGATTTCGAACTGAACAATCTCAGCACCCTGCCTGAAGACAACGCCGAGATGACCCTCACGGCGACTGGCCCGCATGGCGGCCGGATCGACTGGAAAGGCCAGGCCAGCCTGGTGCCGATCAGCTCCAGTGGTTCACTGAAAGTCACCGATGCACAAATGCAGGGTTTCTGGCCCTATATACGCGACGCCGTGCCCTTGGATTTAGCCCAGGGCGTTCTCAACCTGAATACCGACTACAAGCTTGATCTGCAGGACACCACAGAATTGGTCCTGAGCAACATCAACGTCAAGGTTTCACCCTTCGCGATTCAGGCGCCTGATGGTCGGCCGCTGGTCAATCTGGCCAACCTTGAGATCAGTGAAACCACGGTAGATCTGGCCAAGCAAACCGTGGTGGTTGGCAAGATTCGCAGCCAAAAGCTCGAAACATGGGCGACGCGTGAAGCCGATGGCGAACTCGACTGGCAAAAGCTGTTTGCCAGCAATCCACCGCCAACTAAAGCGCCTGCAAGCAAGGCCCCGAGTAAAGCTGAAGAGACGCCGCCAGCAGATGCCGCCAAGCCTCTGCCTGATGTGGCCAAAGCCGATGCAGAACCGGCTGCCAAGCAGTCACCTGCAGTGGCTACAAACGAACCCAAGCCTGCTGCGAAGACTGAGGCCACGGTTGAAAAAACCGCCAAGGTTGAGGCCGACAGCAAGGCGCCAACACCAACCAAACCAGCGCAGTCAGCAGAGCCCGGCAAGCCTTGGCAGGTGACGCTCAAAGATGTGCAACTGCGCGAATATCAAGTTCATCTGGCGGATCGCGTGCCTGAAAAGGATGTCGCGATTGAGCTGGGTCCGCTGAATGTCGACATCCAAAACTTCAACAGCCTGGGCACCACACCATTCGATCTCAGGCTCGACACCGGACTGGGCAAAGAAGGCAAGCTTCAAGCTCAAGGCCAGGTACAGATCAGTCCGACCACCGCCAAGCTCAAGGTGGCGACGCAGAATATCGACATGCGCGTGGCGCAGGCTTACCTCAGCCCGTTTGTGCGCTTAGAGCTGCGTAGCGGCATGCTGGGCAGCGATCTCGACGTTGCGCTGCCAAGTGTCGACCCGCTGAAACTGAGCATTACCGGCAACGCCAAAATCACCCAGCTGCAAACTCTGGACACAATCAAGGAGCGCGATTTTGTCCGGTGGGAGCAGGTTGACCTCAGCGGTTTGAACTACCAACACGGCGACAGCCTGAGTATCGACAAAGTCACTCTGAGCAAGCCTTACGCCCGCTTTGTGATCAATGAAGACCTGACCACCAATGTCAGCGACTTGGTGATACCGCAACCTGCCGATCCCAAAGCCAAGGCTGAGCCTGCCGGTAAGCCGCTGGGGATTCGCATTGGCCAAATCGATATCAAGGATGGCTCGGCCAACTTTGCAGACTTCAGCCTGCGGCCCAACTTCGCCACCGCAATCCAGCAACTCAACGGCAAGATCGGCACCATCAACAGCCGTGCGCCAAAACCGGCCTCAATCAACATTGCCGGTAAAGTCGACCGCTACGCGCCGGTTAGCATCAAGGGCAGCCTGAACCCATTTGATCCCCTTGAAAGCCTGGACATTGCGACCTCGTTCAAGCGTGTCGAGCTGACCACTCTCACGCCCTACTCCGGCAAGTTTGCCGGCTACCGAATCCGCAAAGGCCGGCTCAATCTCGACCTGCATTACCGCATCAATCGCGGCAAATTGAATGCTGAAAACAGCGTCGTGGTCGAGCAACTGCAACTCGGCGAGTCGGTCGACAGCCCAAGCGCTGTCGACTTGCCAATTCGCCTGGCCGTTGCATTGCTCAAAGATGCCGATGGCAAGATTGCCCTGAGCTTGCCGGTTCAGGGAGACCTGAATAATCCGCAGTTCAGCGTGATGCCAATCGTCTGGCAAACCCTGCGCAATCTGGTGGTTCGCGCCGTGCAGGCACCGTTCAAGTTCATCAGCGGCCTGGTCAGCGGCGGCAGTGACCTCGACCTCAGCAACGTGCCCTTTAGTGCCGGCAGCGCTGAGCTTGAAGGTGACGGTCAGGAAATTCTCGACACCCTGGCGAGCGCCCTTGGCGAACGTCCGAATCTGCGCCTGGAAGTCGAAGGCACCAGCGCGAAGAGCATTGACGGCCCAATCCTCGCCCAACAGCGGCTTGAACGTGAGTATCAGGATACCTACTACCGCATACTGCAACGCCGGGGCGACAAAGTGCCGGCCGAAGCCAGCCAGCTGGAAGTCCCGGATGACGACAAGGCGCCGCTGCTCGAAGGTATTTATCGGGCACGCCTGAAAAAGCAGCCGCCGAAGGAATGGGCTGAACTCGACTCGGATGTACGCGCTGAGAAGCTTCGTGATGGCGTGCTGCAAGCCTGGACCGAAAGCGACCTGTTGCAGCGCAAGCTTGCACAGGAGCGTGCCGCCAGCGTCAAAGCCTACCTTGTGGATAAAGGTAAGCTAAGTGATGAACGCGTTTACCTGATTGATGTGAGCCTGGCCGAGGCTGAAGGCGATCAAGTCGCAACCCTGCTGCACCTGGATAGCGACTAATGGTGAAAATCTTATCTGTCGTGCCCCTCGGGCTGTTGCTGCTGTGCACTGCTGCCCGGGCGGACACCATGCGCTGCGGAAGCCAGCTGGTTTCGGAGGGTGACCGCGCATTTGAAGTTGAAGAGAAATGCGGCCGGCCGATATACCGCGATCAGATCGGTTATACCCTTGGCCCTTCCGAGCGCCGCGAAATGCTCATTGAGGAATGGGTGTACGGCCCCACTAACGGCGTTCACAGCATCCTGACCTTTGAAGGCAATCGGCTGACGCGCATCGAACGGCGTCGAACTCGCTAATCGCCATACGAGCGGCCTATGTGCAAACCAATTAAGTGCTCAAGCCTGCTTATCTCGGTGATATTACTCAGCGGATATGCGCACGCCGCCAGCATGCGCTGCTCAAGTGCCTTGGTCACCAGCGGTGACCCTACCAGCGAGGTGCTACAGAAGTGCGGTGAACCGATCAGCCGGGATTTTCTTGGCTACATCGAAGTCCGGGACGCCTGGGGCTATAGCCAAGAGCTGGAGGTTGAAGAATGGAGCTATGGCCCAACCAACGGCATGTACCATTATTTGCGCTTTGAAGGCGGACGCCTGAAGCGGGTCAAAAGCGCCCGCAGGCGTTGATGCTCACACCACAATTGCGCGCATAAAAAAGCCCGGCATAAATGCCGGGCTTTCTCTACCAAGTGTCTACAGCTTACCGCTGAAGTCACGCAGCTCTTCCTGAGCCTTCTCCTTGCTCCAGCCATAACGCTCTTGGAGCTTACCTACAAGGTACTCACTGTGACCCTCAGCAACATCTACGTCGTCATCTGTCAGGTTGCCCCAACGTTCCTTGATGCGACCATTCAACTGTTTCCACTTGCCTTTAATAACATCGCTGTTCATCTTAAGTCCCTCTAGGTAAGTAATGGCTGAAGCTCGAATAAACGAATTCGTTTAGTCAGCTGTTTTCAGGCCATCAGCAGATACGTCTGTGACACCTTTAATCTCTTTGGTCTTGGCAACGGCCAGATCACGCTCGGAATCGTTGGCAACAACACCTGTCAAAGACACTACGCCTTTGTTGGTTTCGACTTTAATGTCCAGACCACTCAGGGTGTCATCAGCCAGCAGAGTCGACTTGACCTTGCTAGTGATCCAGGTATCGGTAACCACTTCTTCAGCCTGATCCATGCTGGTATTAGCTGCCAGCATTGTTGGCTGTACAGCGCTCTCGCTAGCGGCGAAAGCTGAACCCGCCAGCGACAAGCTCAGGGTGGTTGCAGCAGCGGCGGCAATGACGAACTTATTGATTGGCTGTTTCATAATTCACAACTCCATTTATTTAAGAAGACCTGCAAGCGATACCGCGTTGCAGACACACCATTACTATCGCAATCGCTGTGCCAGCTTTTTAAAAATAAAAAATGCCTATAAAACAATGACTTACAAAAACACCAATACGAGCACATCTTGCGATTCGCAAGGTTGATCATTTTTTATCGGGCAACTTGCACGAAAGCGCAGTCACTGAGAGCCAGCCGCTGCAAAACAGGCCGTTGATTCAAGCTAATCGATAAACTCGACTGATCAGCGCTTTCTCTGGCGCTGTGGTGTGTACCTTCAACGCCGCCAACAGGTTGCCAGATTAGCCCCTTCATCATGGCCTTTGACGCCTGTGTGGCTAAGGGTGAGCACACCGCAAATGTCATCACGCATCATCCCTTGTGGGCGCGCTTGCAGCACATACCCGTTGGCGGTGGGGGTGCCCTTTTCGAAACCGAGCTCATAAATTTTGCTGCCTGCCTTGGGCGCAAAACTGAACGGCAGCGTTGGTGGTTGGCTGTTGCTGTCCAGATAACCGCCGTTGGCGGTGTAAAAGCGCTCCATGTGCTGAGCCAATTCCATCAAGGCAGTGTGCGCCTCGGATCGGTTGGCACGCCGAACATGATCGACATAAGAGGGATAGGCGATAGCGCTGATGATTCCAATGATGGCAACAACGATCATCAGTTCGATCAAGGTAAAGCCACTGCTCGCAAGACGCTTCGGTGGGCCGGCAGCTAATCGAGACTGCATCATAGTGGCCTCACTTCGCGCCAAGACTGGCGGGCAGTATCCAGTACAGTGGCAACAAGGATTTTGCTCAGGTTTCCATCTGAGTCCACGTAATACAAAACTGGCTGATCATCCTCGTAAGTGATCGTGACCCCTTTGATTACACCCTCGACTTCATAGGAAATACCGGACCACGGGATGAGCTCACCATTTACATCGAACATGTCTTGGTGATCAAAGAGCGCATCATGGTTGGTATCAAAATAGACCGAGTCCAATCGTGAGCCAGTGTCACGATTTACAGCCATGACCCAACTATTGCCGCCGAAAGCACAGGGGTCTGCCGAAGGAGTCATCGTGGTGATGATGATCTGCTGACTGCGCACAGTCGCCTCGGCGAGCACGCGTTCACCCTTGCCACTGCCACCCTCCAGAACCAGATCCATATACCAACCGGGCTCAGTGGTTAGCTCATGGTCGGTGATTGCCCGAACATTCAATCCACCCGCTAGTGTTTGCTCCTCAAAGATTGTTTGCTGCAAAAGACGACTTCGACCCTCAATGGCTTCACCGTCATCAATCAGCCCATAAAACGTCTCTACCGCAGGCTCGCTGGGAATTTCGTTGTCGGTTGTGCGGTAGAAACTGCCAGTTCCAAAGAAAACCATGTGCTGATTTTTCTGGTTGAAGGCAGACGTTAAAGGCGCCGTAATGGCTTGGCGTTTGCCATTTTTATCTTTGGCTACAAATAGCGGCCCATCAGCAAGACTGGACGCAATGCCCCATTTCGCAGGATCTTTATCCGCAAGGTCGATGCGCCAGAGATTGCCAGCCGTATCCGCCACATAAGCACGATCGGCAACAAGGTCACGGTTGGTGTCAGAGGCTAAAGGGGTGCCCAGGTTGGCGCTGGTAGGCAGGTTTATCTCGCGGATTACGTGCCCATCCTTAACATCCAATACCCACAGTTTGCCGTCAGTATCGGGCTCGGTATCGTGGTAACCACTGGTGACCAGCACGGCAAATCGTTCATTGGGTAAGGCAACCAGCGTGGGCTGCCCTAGGTTATAACCCATGCGCGGATGGCTGAATTCCCAAAGAACGCTGCTGGGGCCCACATTTTCCGGGTCGGTAACATCGAGGGCGAAAATACTGTTGCCGCCGGCGCCACCACTACCAACTACAACGCTAGCCCAACGGGAGCCTAGCCACACATCGCCGACTCTTGGCGTGCCATCGACAAAATAGCGGTGCGTATAATTTGGATCACTTAACGCTGGCAGCTTGCCAAACAGACTGGCAGGGACATAGGCGAAAAGCTCACGGCCACCGAGTGTTGTACCACCTTTATCATCGCTCGTTGCATCAAAGCCGTGGAGCATTCCGTCGTTGGCACCTACGACGACAAGCGGGGAGCGTTTCAGGTACTTATTGCTGGACCGGAATGTTTTATAAGCTTGGCCGACCGTTCCGCTCGACCATTTAAGGTTGGCGTAGCCAAAGTTTTGATTATGCAGGTATTGGGGATCGGAGTTGACGATGTCGCCTAAGCGACTGCCACGCTGACGGAAAGGACGGCTGCGAATCTTATCGGTGATCTCTTGTGAGCGATCGCCCCGAAGGTACTCAAGCCGCAACTTGGCAGTAGCGCTGCTCTCATCATCCAACGTTAGTAGTTGTTGCTGCTCATGGCTCAAAGCGCCCCAGGTAAACTCGATCCCCTGAGAGGCAATACGTCCACCCACATTAGCCGTCCCCGAAGGCGGGACGACAGTCAGGATATTGCGCTGAGTAATATCTTTGATCGCATCCAACTTTTGCGCAGCGCTCCACAGCGGCTCTTCAGAAGCTGGGCCATCCGCGTCGATGCGCTTGGCAAGTAAATCACCGCTCCATGCTTTGCTGTTGAAGCGCGACTGAAAAATAGCGTTGTCGGTGGAAATCCGCGTCGAGTTGGTGGCGAGTGAAGTCGTGGTACTCGTGACCTCGTTGGCTATTTGCGCAAAAGCACGGGTTAATCCCGCGACCATATTGGCAGCATCACTGGCCACATAAAAATTATCGGGCCTGTAATAGTTCGGAATCAAAAGCTCATTATTGGAGCGCCACCAAGCAGGGTCCAGTCGCTTGGTTCGCGACAGTGAATTACCAAAATCCTCCGGTACGTCGAAGCCACCGTATTTTGCGGCTAACCAGTACTGGTTTTTCGATCGAGGCTCCAGTTTTTGATTCTCACGCACATCAACCCAATAGGTTGAAATAGTCTGCTTACCCGGTAAATCCGGTCGAATATCAGACGTGTTTGCGTAATAGGCCATTCCGGCAATGAAAGCCGAGTTATTATAATTAGTGAATTGAGCACCAGCCAACTTACCAATGCCCTCCAAATCAAACACTTTTTGCGTATACTTAAGAACATTTAAGCGATCATCACTATGGGGTAGATCTTGATCCTTGTGCGTGTACACATCTCCAATTCCAAGAATGAAATTATTCTGGCATGTATATTGGATCGGATCACTCCAATTGGTAAGCACTGGAAACTTATCTTTCTGGGTGTCATTAGATGTTTGCGAGTAGGCAGCTATATTTCCTTGCTTCTTAAAATAGCGGAGAGCACTGTAATAGAGCTCACTAACCGGATCACTAGACTTATGCTGATTAGTCAACTCACCAAATTTATTTATATAATTAATGGAACCACTATTGCCCACATTTGCATGGAGTGGGTTCACATAAATGACACCGCTTTTCGAATCCCATTCCACATCCGGGTTACTAATGAACCCTGACGTGCCAGGCTCACGCATTAAAGGGCCAACATAGGCCTGCTGGGAACGAAGGACACCACCATTGCGCTTATCGCCATCAATATTAAGGTAGCTAAACGCGCTAAAGCGAATATCAGCCGCATACCGTTGCATTAAACCTTCCGGCTTCCAATGATTACCATAACGCACACAATTATCTTCCAGCAGCGATGCGTTTTTGCACACCTCAACTCGCACGGAATAGTAGAGTGTTTGATCCCCACTCTTGATTGCCAAAGTCTTATTGCGCTGATAGTTCTTAGCACGCGCACTTGCCTTGGGGTTAGCAGAAAACACGGAACTACGAATCGAGCTAGATCCATAAGGTGAAATGCGACTGATTACCTGTTTTCCTGTAACGGTGCGATTTTTAAACTGAGACTTACGTCCATCACGCGTAGCTTTCTCCAGAATGGTTTGTTGAACTGTATCCACAGATCGATAACCACCCGTCAAAGCCTTTCTGAAAGGGTCAATAGTTTGTGTCGCCGCCCAATTAAGATAATTACCACTCCATTTGCTAGCACATGAGCGTCCCCGACTCGCGGGCGTAAAGTATCCTCCTCCCTCTGCCCCCGTTATCAACCCAAAGTAGATATGCCTGAAATCTTGCCGAATATATTGATAACACTTGTCGCTGTCAAAATAACCGACATAGTAATTACTCTCTACAAATTTATCGGCTATATTGGCAACACTGATAGCTGTCGGAAATTCAACCGATGGCACCAAAGCAAGATTTCCAGGTACTGTATTACTACCTAGAATGAGCGGCGTCTGAGCGACCTGAGCAATAGCTGGATTTAAAAATAAAGAACAATACAATACCCCCAAAACCGAACGGCGGCTATGTAATACAGCTGCAATGATAATGACTAAGCTTCGAATCCGTTCGATTTCACTCTCCATCTTTAAACTCAACTATAAAAGTAGATACTAATTCAACTTGAGAAACAGGCGTGTTATCCGTCGAAATACTTTTGCCGAAACCTGATGACTCAATCCGCGTTAGGGCGCCTTCCGCAACCTTCGGCTCGCCGGCTTTAGTGTTATAGTCGATAACATCAACTAAAATGACCTTATACTCCGGAGGCTGAGGAACACCTGGAAAGTCCTCATAAAATCCCGTAATCGGCTCATCCCTAAGATCGTTTATATCAGCAGTTAGAAACTGACCAATCGCTGCACGCTCGCCCTCACGCAAAGCAGCTTCAGATGCTTGAAAAGCCAGGTTTTTATCACGCGCACTGCCGGCCATGGTTTCTTGCAGCGATGTGCCCTGCATGCTTGATACTGCAATTACGGTCAATATCAATAGCATAATGAGCGCAACAATAAGGACCGCTCCACGCTGGCGGACATTAAACTCAACCTGTTGCAGGGTTTTCATGGCAGGCGATTCCTGATGCTTACAGTATTAGAAAAAACCTCAGCCAATTGTCGCTTGGGGATTTCCAACTCCATACCATTAAACCTTACTGTTTGATTCTCTGTGACGACATTTAATTGCGGACTGACAACTAGAATTTCGACATGTACAGATACCACTCGCTGCCAATCGGACACTTGATCAGCAGTGACATAGCGAGTCACTTGTTTATCCTCTCCCGATAAACCGTAACTTAATTGCATATCCTGAACATTTTCGATCAACTCTTCAGTTGTCCACTTCAACTCACCCAGCGATTTTTGAGGGTTCAATCGCTGCCTGAAAAGTGAAGAGTTACCACTCATATTCTTACGTATGTAATACGTGGCATGGTGCACGCCGAGAACGTCCACCTCTTCGGAATAAGCGCGACTCCAAGGTTTCGAGGCATCATGCTTTGATACTGTCTTGTCGCTTGCTGTTGCTGCATTCAAGAACAAGTCACAACCCAGGCCATCTGTAATCAGTGCAACGGCGCCATAATCGATCGCAGAAGGTTCAAGCAAGCGCACAGAATCACTCGCCACTGCGTTGTTTAAGGTCGCCTCAACACTGCTTGAACCCGCAGCATACTTGACCAGAAGAACGTCAGTTCCCTTGATAGGCGTGCCATTGAGGTGGGCAGGTTTACGCGCCACATCATCCCAGCCCTGAAGTGGCTGATCCAATTCCAGGCTGGTGGTTTGACTCACGGTTAGGTGGTTAGAATCAGGCTTAAAACACAATCCGGTGAAACCCAGCCCCCTGATAGCCTCAGTAAGAAAGCCGATTGAAAATCGACCGCTCTCCTGAATCCGGGACAATGAACTGTTAGTCGAATACGTCTGCTTGGTACTTAGAAATACTTGCATCACACCCAGCATAAGAATCAGGGCGATGACCATGCTTACCATCAGCTCGACGAGCGAAAGCCCATACTGCCGGGAGATCACAGAATGGCTCATATTTCAGTTCGATAAACGAATGTTTCGGTGTATGGCTGGGTGTCAGATCTGGCCTTAACCCGCCCACGGTTGTCGTTCCAACGAATTGATATGCTGAGTAGTCGCTCATCGCGACTTATCGCTGCAGTTCCATCAGGCAAGGTCTGCGCCAAGGCATTAAGCCATTCACTGAGGTCTTTATTCGCCTGGTTGCCTGAGACCTCATGCGCTGTTGATGAAGCCGGATAATTGAGGAAGTAAACATCGGTGTTCGCTTGCACCTGATTTGCGCGCATGCGGTCGGCCATGTCGTAGGCAAGCAAGGTGGCTTGAGAGCGGTAATACGCGCTCTTATTGGCTTGAATGCTGACCATCTGCAGCCCGGCCAAGCCGATTAGCCCAACCGACAACACCAGCAGCGTGATCAGTACCTCAATCAAACTCACACCCCGCTGCATGTTGCTTATCGCCAGAAGAGGCCTTTTACCGAATCTGCGCCCATCACTGTCGAGGCTTCCGGACGGCTGATGACTTTCGCACGTTACAGAGAAGCTGGGGTTGTTCGGCGGTATAGCGTTTTCTGTCGTCACTGCGCAGCTGTTTAGGCCGCTCATCCCACCAAGTTCACTAGCAGGCGCAACCCGATCACCTCGGCCCATTTGTACACGCCGAGGTGAGCCGCATTCGCCGGTTATTGAGCAATCGATGAGCTGTTTGATAATCAGGCCAAGACGACTACCCAACAGGTTTGAAATTATGCTCGACAGCGCAGAGAGCAAAGCGCCATAAGACGCTGTATGCACATGCCCAAGTGCAAAGTTGCGCAGCCCTATTATTAACAATTTATCGTCCATGACTCATTCACATTCTTATATTGAAAGTCGGCAATCAATTCATAACGACTTTTTCCTTTGTCGTTATCAACACGGGTTGGCTGCAGCGGTGCTTTCGACCCTGAGCCTACCCGCGGTATTAATCACAGCTCGGCTAACCTCTTTACTTCCATCACACAAAGTG
>MDTG01300381.1_pt1 | contig 12325 bp, 13 predicted proteins | sample 811421 | NCBI WGS metagenome assembly MDTG01 (sample SAMN05326645, study PRJNA326480) | marine metagenome | isolation source: seawater | place: Pacific Ocean: South East | collected 2011
CACTGGCTGCAGGCGAAGCGAGATCATCAATCTCAAATGGTGCGATGTCGATCTCGACGGCAGTTGTCTCCGACTTTCCGATAGCAAGGAAGGCAGGTCGATCCGACCTGTCGGCTTGCCGGTGATCGAGTTCCTAGAGGCGGAGCACCAAGCAGCCACGGGCAGCTACGTTTTTCCGGGCTATGGGACAGACACTGCCTTTGGCGGCTTCCCGAGGCAGTGGAACCAGTTGCTAAATGGCACACCGCTGGAAGGCGTTACAGCTCATGTCCTGCGACACAGTTTCGCCAGCATCGGCAACGATCTTGGGTTCACGGAAATAACGATCGCCGCGCTCTTGGGGCATGCAAAAGGATCGATCACCAGCAAATATATTCATGTCCTCGACGCAACCTTGATCACGGCTGCCGACATGATCGCTGGCTATGTCGATGCTCTCCTAAAGGGAGCGCGATTTCAAGAGAGCGCCTACTCGCTCGATCGCGCGACACGAAAGAACACAATGAGCGAATTCCTGGCTGGCCGTTAGGCCAGAACTTCCAGATGATCAGGATGGCTCGGATTGGACTTGAGTCCTGCAACCTGCCGCTTACGCGCTTCTTGGATCAAGCCCTATCCCCAGAAATGGGGATGGCCAACTCTGTGGATAAGGCGCTGGTCCGCTCGGACTATCGGGAACCCGATTGTTCGGACGAACAGGAACCGGAAACTCGGACTATCGGGAACCGAAAAAGGCCTCAAACCCGCAGGAATGCTGGGACACAGCGTCCCTTAACAATCCTAACGACAATCCTCATCGGATTGTTGCTAACGCGCGGTGCGCCAGCGCGCGGTTCCTCAGCGCTTTGGGGTGCGCCGTCACCGCGCGCCTTTGCACTCGACAGGTGCAACCATTCCAGCACCTTGCTAGGTGTTAGGAGATGAAGACCGACCTCGATCATCTGCCACCGCAAAAGCAGCGCGAGATTGAACGCGTGGTGCAGCTGATCTTTGAAGAGTTCGATGACGCCTTCGCGCTCGCCAAGCATGAGTGGAAGAAGGCTGGACGCATCCTCAAGGTCATCCTCTACGGAAGCTACGCGCGCGGGACCTGGGTCGATGAACCGCACACCGCTAAAGGCTACCAGTCGGATTACGATCTTCTGATCATCGTCAACGACAAGCGGCTGGTCGACAGGGTCAAGTACTGGTCTAAGCTCGATGACCGATTGATGCGTGAATACGGCGTGACAATGGCGCTCAAGACGCCGGTCAATTTCATCGTCCATACTCTGCAGGAAGTGAACGACGGCCTGGCCCACGGGCGCTACTTCTTCATGGACCTGAAGGAGGACGGGATTGCGCTTTACGAGTCCGACGACACGGAGCTCCACACGCCCAAGCCGAAAACGCCGACACAGGCAATGGCGATGGCGCAGGAGTACTTCGATGAGTGGTATCCAAGCGCTATGCGTGCTCATGTTAACTTCGGCGATGACTTAGCCCGCGAATGGAACAAAGATGCGGCCTTTATGCTGCATCAGGCAACCGAGCGCTTGTACCATTGCGTACTGCTAGTCTGCACGTTCTACACTCCGCACGTGCACAATCTTGGTTTCCTCCGCACTCAGGCCGAGCGCATCGATGCTCGCCTCACGTATGTCTGGCCGCGCGCCACCAAACAGGACCGTGCCCGCTTCGAGAAGCTCAAGGAGGCCTACGTCAAAGCGCGCTACTCCAAGCACTACCGCATCACCAAAGAAGAACTCGAATGGCTTGGTGAACAGGTCGAGGTGCTTGGCCGCGTCGTCCATGAGATATGCTCGGAGCGACTGGAGAAGTTGAAAGCCGAGGCAGGAGCACTGCCCGACAAGCAGTAAGGCAGTGCCTAGCCGACTGTGTCGATCGGTAGAAAGCGAAGGGCAAGCCTGATGAAATCTCCATTTGAAGAATTGCAAATCGATGCCGGGCTAATCTGCGAATTTTTCGGAGTTTTCGCGCGCTTCGAGTACGCGATGAAGGCGACCAGCTACTGCGCTGGAGATCGGTTTGGAAATGCTCTTCCAGATTGGCGAGAGCTAAAGGAAAAGCTTGGTCAGCCAGTTTCTGAGATTGAGACAGACCGGGTCGTCACGGCGATCGCCTACCTTCTGGAGGAGCCACCGCAGGTACAAATGTACGTCGATGGTCGACCTGAGTTTGTTGAACGCGAGCTGGATGGTGAAAACTCGGGTGCGCAGGCTATTGAGGCCGCAAAGCGAGTACGCAACAACCTCTTCCACGGCGGAAAGCACACTCCGCACTCTACACCCGAACGCGATACAAGTCTTATCCAAGCGTCCTTGGCAGTCATTGGGGCGTGCCTGGCAATTGATGAAACTCTCAACACCGAATTCGAGCATCAGTTGATCTAACTCGCTCGCCTGTGCCTGCTGACGCAATCATTGCTAAATGGATGCCATGAGCGAGAAAGGAACCAAGATCACGTTCGGCGGCCGTCAGGCGCGCGCCCTCTGCAATATGAGTCATTCGGCGCGCCTCGACTTCATTTCTGAAGGCCTGCCAATTATCCTTGAAAGTGCGCGCGGCTTTTGGCGAGCGGCGGACACCTTGGCGGACAGCCCGCGCGAGGCTGCGGTACTCGCAGGCTTCGCGGAGGAAGAGTCAGCGAAGGCCCTTATCCTAATCGATCTGGTGCGGTGCCCGGTGCCCGAGGTTGGCAAGCGGATCGGTCGGATCGTTAAGAAGACGCTCTACGATCATCTCTCTCGTATGATCTATGCCAATGCTCAGTCATGGCGGCCAACAAACATCGCCCAGCTTCAGGAGTATGTCGACAACGAGCGACAAGGCCACTTACTCGAAGGAGGCATGAGCGAATACATCGTTCCCAATTGGTCGCTCTACCTTCGTGAGAGCACAATGTATGCCGACATCGAGGTCCACGAAGAAGGGATACCGCAGTGGAATGATCCCAATCGCTGGGGCGGATCCACTATGACTATGCGCCCCGTCGCATTGCAGATTGTCGAAGCCCTTGAGGCGCTGGGGGTTCTAACCCGTGCAGGCCTTCAAGCTACCAGTGATGTCTGGGGTAACGTCGACTTCGTAAAAGAAGAAGGGCCGGTCGAAGCGCGCGAGCTCACTAAGCAACTTGGCGCTCGCCTAAACTCGGAAGGTTTGGGCACGGACCTCGCCACCGAGCAGCACGCACGGCTCTTCTACAACCACTGGCAGCTTCCGATGTACAATCTCAAATTCGATTTGATCGACGTACCGCTGGAACGTCTGGAAGCACAGCGAAAGGCCGCGTTCTGGAACGAGGTGGGCGATTACTAGCCTGCGAGCCGCTCTGTGCTTGCGAAGGGATTCGGTGTCCGTGAGCATCTGATTGGTATGAGGAATAGGATGGCGAGATAAAAGCAGCGCCGTCGGCCCGGGCTGCAGGTGGTTGGTTTTGTTGAGGTTTTACCGACGGCTCCCGAACATCCCTGGCGGCGGTCGGCGCAGATTGTCATGGGTTTTCAACGGACCAAGCGACGGCGCCCGCGCTCAGGGCTGAAGTGGCACAGACAAAGCGGGAGAGATTAGTCAGGGATTACAGGATGTTGTAGCGCGGCTGAGCCGGTCTGTGCCGCAGATTCCGTAATGGTACGCTAGCGGCACAGAAGGTGCGCACCGCCAAATCAGCGACAAATCACTGATCTAACGCAGCTTCATCAACAGCAGGCGCTGTGTACGGTGTGGGCCCTAAAGTTTCCCACATTTCGAAAGGCGATCCGGTGACAAATCCGGTTCGTTCAATAGGGCTGCAATCTACTCAGTCGCAGTTGAAAGTGGCTCGCTTAGTTGAAGCACGTCCTCCAAATTCTGGTATGCTCGATGTGGCAAGTGAGCCTTGGCCCATTCCAGTCCGGCAAACTGAATGTCAATTTCGCATCGACTCTTTGGCCATAGCAGGAAGCGGTGCTGTAGTTCGCCGTTGTTACCCAGATCGAATTCAACGAAGCGTATACGAGTTGATCTAAAGTCTAGAGCCGTGCCGAGGTCCTCGCCAAAATAGCGAAATGAGCTGCTCGCATACGCAAGAGAGAGCACAAAATACCCATGCAGATTGTCTCCCGCGATCAAATCTAATTTCAATTCAGCTTCCCCAGATTGCACTAGCAACCGGTCAACCAGCGCCCCACGTAGATCAAATTCTCGTACGAATTTTACCAAAGGTATCCCGCATTGATCAGACGCGAGCTTGACCACTCTCAAGTGCTCTGACGATATCTTGTCGGTTTCAACGTCATCTAGCGTAGACCAGTCATGGGTGAAAAAACGCATTGGCAGTTACCTCGGTGGTTTCCAGCCATTCCCGACAAGCCAGTTCCGGACAGAATTGTTCACCTACCAGATACCGTGCTTCCAAGTGCCATCGCGATTAAGAGCGCGACCATCCTTCAATTCGATATGATCCTTCTCATACGGCCCTCGCCCCTTGTCCACTCGATCAATTTCTCGTGGGACTTGGCCACGCTCCACTTGCCGTTGAATGTTGCCCGCTGAGCTTGGCGAACCCCTTACTGTGCCCGCAGCAGCAGCTGCAGTGCCACCGGTCATCGTCAAATCGACATTGTAGAGCTGCTTGAAGGCAGATTCGACACTGTTGGCAAGATCGCGACCGAAAGTAAGATCGCTTTCCTTGCCGATGACGCTCGTGCGGGTCGAAACGGAACCGTCGGAATTGGTCGTCTTTGTTCGCAGGAAGACTTTGTCGACGCCGTCGTCTGTCTGCGACGCCGTGCAGGATTGTACTTTCCCATCCTCAACCGAACAGGAGACAGTAATCGATTCCCCTGTCGGATCAGTCCCATTATCCGGACCGTTTGCGATTACAAGGGCGCGGCACTGATGATCGAGGCCTTGCCCAAGGTCAACGCGTTGCTGGCCGACCGGGGTGCGATGCCGACTGGTTCCGCGATGCCTTGGCCGAGCGCGGCATTGCCGCCCGTATCCCGTCAAAAGCCAATCGAAGGGTACCAATCCTGCACGATCCGGTGCTCTACCGCCAGCGCCACAGGATCGAGAACATGTTCGGCAAACTCAAGGACCGGCGCCGCATCCACACCCGATACGACCGATCCGCCCACACCTTCATCTCCGCCATCTGCATCGCCGCAGCCGTCATCTTCTGGCTCAATCAATGAGTCCTGAGCCTAGAAAAAGATGAGGGTTAGTCCGATCCTCCGCGTATGTGTTAAGTGAATGGCATTTTGAGACGAGGGGCTGGTACTATGATCACCGTTAATCGACGCAAACTTCTTGGGGCAGGAGCTACCGGAATGGGTCTGCTGGGCCTGGCCGGTGCGGTTCCGGCTTGGGCTCGCGGTGGTGACCTGCTTTCCGGGGTTGCTCGCAAGGGCTTTGATGAGGTGAGCGGCTCCAACATAGACCTGACAGTTGCCCGCTCGGCTTTCTCCACTGGCAACAGGCGTGGCGGCGCGATTGCCGTCAATGGGAGCATCCCGGGGCCGCTCCTCCGCCTGCGTGAGGGGACCACCGTCCGCCTCAACGTTCACAACCAGCTAGAGGAAGATACCTCGATCCATTGGCACGGGCTCCTGGTCCCCTTCCAGCTCGATGGTGTGCCAGGCGTTAGTTTCCCCGGCGTCAAGCCGGGTGAGACCTTCACTGCAGAATTCCCCGTGCGGCAATCGGGCACGTACTGGTGGCATTCGCACAGCGGCCTGCAGGAACAGGCGGGTCATTATGGTCCGATAGTTGTCGATCCGGCAGGACCCGATCCGGTGCAGGCGGACCGCGAATATATCGTGGTGCTGAGCGAATTCAGCGAGACAGATCCAAATGTGCTTTACGACAAATTGAAAAAGAGTGCTGATTATTTCAACTACGAGCAACCAACATGGACGGATGACTACCCGCTTAGTGGAGCACAGAGAAGGAATTGGGCAAGGATGCGAATGTCGCCCGTTGATATATTAGATATTACGGGATCCACGTTCACTTATCTCATCAATGGCCACGGACCGGCGGACAATCTTGAATTCAACTTCCAGCCCGGCGAACGCGTTCGATTGCGTTTCATAAATTCTGGTGCCGCCACCTATTTCAACATCCGTATACCCGGTCTCCCTATGACCGTGGTTCAGGCCGATGGGCAAAATGTCGAGCCGGTCGAAGTGGATGAATTCCAGATAGGCATTGCAGAAACTTATGATGTGATTGTGACCCCGGGCAATGACGCCGCTTACACGATGGTAGCTGAATCGATGGACCGGTCTGGCATGGGGGTTGCGACACTAGCGTCTGCGCCCGGCGCGCGCGCAGCGATTCCACCGCTGCGCGACCCGCCGTTGCTGACCATGGCAGATATGGGCATGGGCGGCATGGCCGGTATGGCTGGTATGGGGGGCGGCTCAGAAAGCATGCCCGGAAATTCGAGCGGCCAAGGAGCGGCCCGACCGGGAATGCGCGATACGTCCAGATTGCCAGCGGACGTCGAGGTGGGCCCGGGGCTTGCAATGGTGTCAGCAAACCCTGTCGACCGCACCGGAGACCCAGGCGTTGGCCTTTCCGATGTCCCGCACCGAACGCTCAACTATCGCAAACTGCGCGCGCTCACCCCCAATGCTGACCGGCGGATTCCCTCGCGGCGGATGGAACTCCATCTCACCAGTAACATGGAGCGCTACATGTGGTCGTTCGACGGCAAGAAGTTCTCAGCCGTCTCCGACGACCCGATCCGCTTTGCCTATAATGAACGCGTGCGTGTCAAGCTGATCAACGACACGATGATGACGCACCCGATCCATTTGCACGGGCATTTCTTCGAACTGGTCAATGGCGCGCCCGCCGACCGGCAGCCGCTGAAGCACACGGTCAATGTCCAGCCCGGCGGTAGTGTGGAGTTTGACCTGACCGCTGACGAACCCGGTGACTGGGCCTTTCACTGCCATATCCTCTATCATTTGGTCGCCGGGATGTTCCAGATCGTCACCGTTGCCAATCCTGCCGGAGACGAAGCATGAAGACTTTTGTTGTAAGCACGATCGTATCGCTCGCTGCGGGAACCGCGTTGGTATCGCCGGTATCGGCACAGCAGCACACCGGGCATGACATGGCTCAGCCACAGCAGAGTGCGGGGCAAGCAGCGCAGCAATGTGCTCAAGAGGCACAGCGCCATCGCGCAATGGGCCACACCGTCCCGGATGGCGCCTGCAAACCTAAACCTGAAGCTGAGGTCGAAATGGATCATGGGAGCATGGATCGTTCGCAGATGAACCACGGTGCGATGCCTATGGCCGAAGGGCAAACGGGCATGGCGATGCCCATCAACCAATCCGGGCAGCAGGTCCCAAGGATGGATCACGGCACAATGACCGATGCTCCAGCACGCGCGCAGGGCATGCAGGGTATAGACCACTCCGCTATGCAGATGAATTCCGGCGCTGACATTCCTCTACTTCCTCCTCCGCCCGAAGCCGGAAGCGGGCCTGCCCGCGCGGCGATTCCGATCTGGGGCGAGGAAGCCATGAACGAAGCCCGGCAGGAACTGATCCGCGAGACCGACGGCGGCAAGCGACTGTGGATCCAGGGCGACCGCCTCGAATATCGTGCGCGCGAAGGCACGGATGGCTATTTGTGGGATGTTCAGGGCTATTATGGCGGCGACATCGACAAGTTCTGGTTCCGATCTGAAGGCGAAGGTGCGTTCGGCAATAAAGTTGAAAGTGCCGAGGTTCAGGGACTGTGGAGCCGGGCCATTGCCCCCTTCTTTGATTTCCAGGCAGGTATCCGCCAGGATTTGACCGGACCGAAGCGGACCTATGGTGTGGTCGGCTTTCAGGGTTTGGCTCCCTACAAGTTCGATATTCTCGGAGCAGCGTTTCTCTCTAACACCGGAGATATCACCGCTCGTTTCGAGGCTGAACTGGACCAGAGAATTACCCAGCGTCTGATTCTCACGCCACGGGTGGAGGTTAACCTTGCCGCTCAAGACGTGCCCGAATTGGGCATCGGCGCCGGCATCGACCGGATCGAACCGGGAATTCGCTTGCGGTATGAATTCGTACGCGAATTTGCACCCTATATCGGCATCGCTCAGGGTTGGAAAGTTGGCAGAAGCGCCGATTTTGCACGCGCGGCTGGCGAAGACCCGAGCGTGACGAGCTACGTAGTTGGTCTCCGGTTCTGGTTCTAAGTTTGAGAAACAACAAATGAAGACCGTCACATCTGCTTGGGCCTGGGCCGGTGCTGGATACACTTCCGAAGGTGGGGTTAGGGATCGTCCGGAGCGATCTTTACGAATCCCCCATGACCGTTGCGCTGACATCGTGCGGCCTGTTCACTTTTGGCGGGGCGACATCTCTCCTATTCATATGGCGCTGAAAGGAGGGCAAAGCGTTTATAGCGACCAGAATGAGTTTGCTGGTTTTCGAGGTCGCCTGCGCGCTCCTAACAGGTCGGGGACGCTGGCATATCTCACTGCGACAATTAGCGATTGGCAGCGTCTCTGCAACTGCACCGTTTGCAATAGGAAGCTGGTCGGCCAGGCTATCGGCTGACGGACATCCCACGAGAGGAAATTATCGTATGAAAGTAGAGAAACCAGGTAATACACAGTACTATTCGAACCTGACGCGCTTTCTTCATCTAGTTACGGTAATGGCGGTCACCGCAGCGCTTGTCATCAGTTTGTTCATGACTTATCCAAAGGGCGGAAAGCCGGGTGATTTCTGGTTTGAAGTGCATGAAAAGGCCGGACTGGTCGCTCTCGGCGGATTGGTCCTGTTCTGGCTATGGGCCGTCTTCCGGCGCCGCGAACCTAGTCTTGGTGACTGGTTCCCTTATCTATCTGGTCGTCGGCTTGCCGCATTGTGGGCCGATACCAAGGCGCATCTGGCGATCCTTCGGGGCGGCAAGCTGCCGATCAGCGATGATCAGCCGCTGGCCAATGCCTTCCATGGCCTTGGCGCATTAATCGCTCTTGCCTTGGCGGCGACGGGCACGCTTGGTTATTTCTACGACCAGAGCTGGGCGCTTGGGGTGCACGAGGCACTGGGCCTCCCGATGTGGATATATTTCGGCGGACATGTGTTGATGAGTCTGGTGCATGAATTCGCGCATGATCCAGTGCTAAGGAACATGTTCATCTTTCGGTCCCGCAAACCGTGATGAAATCGGCTCGTGTCACGCTCGACCTCACCAGTAGCGCGCATGACGCGGAAGAGACCCCGGTCCTCGAACATATCGAGGGCCGAAAACCAATCAGCGAGGATGCCGCAGAACTGGCGAAAGACCAAAGGACGTTTGGGGCCGAATGTGGCGAACCAGACCGCATCGATTTACGGGTCCGGTAGTTCTCCAATTGTTGATGGCTTCTGGTTCCCTCCTGGGAACATTCATAGAAGACTGGCCTCGCCCGCGCTCTCGTCGCACGGACGAAAGGCCAAGTCTTTTCCGGCGGGAAAGCCCAGAAATCCGCCAAAAGAAACAGTCGGGAAGCTCAATTAGAATCGACGCTCGCAGCCCCTTTTGACAAAGCACACCGGACGCAGCCTAAGCTGCATTTATGGAGCAAAACCTAGTAAAAACAGATAGTTCGAAATTTCTAACCCACCGGCAATCTGTGGGTGGGCAAGGCACAGCCGTCACCCACAAACGCCAATCCAATAAGCTGAAACTGACCGGTCATGTGGCCCGTCGAGCCTCACTTCCGCTCGGGATTACATGGGATAATGAACTGCCTGGCTTCGGACTGCGCAAGCGCAAGTCCGGACACCTTAGCTGGATAGTGAAGTACAGGCCCCGAGGCGTGCAGAGGATGGTGACGCTGGGACGCGCGGGAGTGGCGGCAGGTGCGCTGGGCGCTCCCGCCGCGCGCGCTGCCGCGCGCAGATTGCTCATCAGGGCTACGCTTGCCGACCTGCCGTCTGCGCCCGAGCAGAAAAAGGTCCCGCTCTTTGTCGACTTCGCCGAGGAATTCTGGACCGACTATTCGCCGCACTGGAAGCCGTCGACCAGGACGAGCTCGCGCTCGCGCATCGATCAGCTGCTCATTCCGCATTTCGGCGAACTTCCGGTCGACATGATCGCACGGTCAGACATCAACCGCTGGCGCGACACCATGACAAAGAGGGAAGGGAGCTTCAATCGCACCATCCCGATCATGTCTGTCATGATGCAGTATGCGGAAAAGCTCGGGTATCGCGCCAAATGCTCCAACCCGTGTCGCGGTGTGTCCCGCTTCAAGCGCGAGCTCCCGGAGCGCTACCTTTCCGCCGACGAATACCGCAGGCTCGGGCGCGCGTTGGCCAATCACGAGTTTGCGAACCCGTTCGTGATCCCCGCGCTTCTCTTGCTCGTTTACACGGGTGCACGTGCTTCGGAGATTGCGACCTTGCGCTGGCGCTACGTCCAGATTCCTCGACTTGCGCTACCCGACAGCAAGACCGGCCCGAAGACCATTTATCTCAACCCGCAAGCGATCGAAATTCTGAGTGGCCTCGACCGCCGGGCCGACGACCAGCTTGTCTTTCCGGCGTTGCATCGGGAGGGACCAATCAATCTTGGAGAACACTGGATCAGGATCAGGCGCAAGGCCGCTCTTCCCGATGTCCGGCTCCACGATCTTCGCCACAGCTTTGCCTCAGCGGCCATTGCCAAGGGCATTCCACTCGCGACCATCGGCAAGCTGTTGGGGCACGCGCTTCCCGAGACGACCGCGCGCTATGCGCATCTTGCAGACGACATCATCTCGGAGAGCGCCGACCGGATTTGTTCGAGCCTCGCCGGTGCGCTGGGCATCGCGGCGTGACCGGATACGATCTGAAGCATATCCTGGCCGAGGAACTCGCGCGCGTTGTTCCGGGAGAGGCTGGGAAGCGCCGGACGAGGTTTGACTACGTGCTTCCGGGCTTTGGCGAGCGCATCCACCGCTCAGGACGCAAGAGCTACGTCCTCCAGCGGACCATCGGTGGCAAGCAGCGGTTGATAACGATCGGCGATGCCGCCATCCTTACCGAGCGCATCGCGAAGGATGTTGCCCGCCGGCTGATCCTCCGGATCGAGCTCGGGCAGAACCCGGCAGACAAGAAGAAGCGCGGCACGAAGACGCCGACCTATGCGGCGTTCCTTCAGTCGTATTGGGATGTGGCGGCACCGACCTGGAAGAAGTCCACGCGCGAGATCCAGGACATCTACCGCCGCACCCATCTCGACCATGCGTTTGCGGGCAAGTTCATCGACGAGATCGATCATGCCGATGCGGTGCGCTGGCACGCGGAGGTAACGCGCTCGGCAGGGCCGGGCGCGGCAAACCGCGCCATGGAAATTCTGAAAGCCATGTTCGCCAAGGCCGAGGCCTGGGGCTATATTCCGGAGCATTCAAACCCCTTTCGAGGCGTGAAGAAGAACAGGGGGCGCAAGATCGAACGGTTTCTGAGCGACGCCGAGATGGCGCGGCTCGGGAAAGCCCTTGTCGACCGACGCGCTGACCAGCCCGTCGAGGCGGCGGTAGTCACACTGCTCACGTTGACGGGATGCCGACGCGGCGAAATCCTCAACCTCACCTGGGGCGAGGTTCAGGGGCGGAAGCTCAAACTGACCGATTCCAAGACAGGTCCGCGCATCGTCTGGCTTGGCCAGGAGGCGAGGGCGGTGCTCGATGGATTGCCGCGTGGGAAGAAGGATGAGCTAGTGTTTCCGTTCAAGGGGCAGTCGGTTTCAGCGATCGACTGGTTCTGGCGCAAGCTTCGGCGTGATGCCGGTCTGGATGACGTCAGGCTCCACGATCTGAGGCACAACTATGCCAGCCTGGCAGCGCGATCATCCGAGACTTTGCCGATGATTGGAAGCCTCCTTGGCCACAGGCAGGTTTCGACAACAGCTCGGTATGCACACTTGGATGATACCTCCCTCCTTGAGGCTGCGACCGAAATTGGTGATGAAATCGCGTGCAGACTGGCGCTATCCGAAGCCCCCTGGCGTCAGTGAGATTTCGCGCTCCAGAGATTCGAATTCAATGTCGTGGGGTCTAATTCGCTTGGCAGCAATGCGCCCTAATAGCGGCCATAAAGTCAGGCGAGGACAAGCCTGAAAGCTGCCGTTCCATAGTTTCGTCTGATTGAGGAAAATAAGCCTTCAATCGCAATAGGTCGAAAAATTTTTTTCGCGATGCGTCTTGGTCGCTGAAGTGCGGCGTATGAAATCCTCATTAAGTTCGGCTTTGCCGTAACGTGACCGTGCACGAATTAAGTTGCTCCTTCATTATGATTTTCGGATGAGCACCACCCCAGCAATCACAAGCGCGCCGCCAGCCAGAAGCCAGGATTGATCG
>MDTG01307312.1_pt1 | contig 12325 bp, 14 predicted proteins | sample 811421 | NCBI WGS metagenome assembly MDTG01 (sample SAMN05326645, study PRJNA326480) | marine metagenome | isolation source: seawater | place: Pacific Ocean: South East | collected 2011
ATATGTTTTGCTTTTTTTCCTTGCATTTTGAACATCAAATTAGTGTTCAAAAAAGTTTTTAAAATTCTTTTAAACCCTAATATATCAACGATTCAACGAAGAATCATGTGCATTATATTATGGAAATTATCAATTAACAATTTTGAACACAAAAAAAAGGCTCTTTTTTGTGTTCAAAATATTATCTTTTAGAAAATTGTGGACTTTTTCTTGCTTTTTTGAGGCCTACTTTCTTCCTTTCCTTTACCCTTGAATCTCTAGTAAGATATCCTGCTTTCTTCATTGGTCCTCTTAATTCAGCATTTTCATCTATTAAAGCTTTTGATATAGCTAGCCTTATCGCTCCAGCTTGCCCGAAAGAACCGCCTCCATTTACTTTTATATCTATATCAAGGCTTTGTTCAACTTTTGCTAAAACCAAGGGCTGTTTTACGATCATTTTTGCAACATCCCTGCCGAAATATTCATCTATTGATTTTTTATTTACAGTTATAACTCCCTTTCCTTTTTTTAGCCTTACAACAGCTGTTGCTTCTTTTCTTCTACCTGTATAAATTGTCATTTAATTAATAACCTCTGGATTTTGTGCCTCATGTGGATGATTTTCTCCACTGTAGACTTTTAGTTTGTTTATGATTTTTCTATTTAATCTATTCTTAGGCAACATTCCCTTAACAGCGTTTCTCAAGACTTTTTCAGGATCTTTATTTAATAAATCTTGAAAGTTAATTTCTTTCAGATTGCCTGGATAGCCAGTATGTTTGAAATAAATTTTGTCTTTTGACTTATTTCCACTTATCTCGATCCTCTCAGCATTTATTAAAACAACGAAGTCACCAACATCAGAGTTAGGTGTATATTCAGGCTTATTTTTTCCTCTTAATATATTTGCGATTTGTACAGATAGACGTCCAAGCTTTTTACCTGAGCAATCTATTAGATACCATTTTTGTACGATATCTTTTGTAGTTAAAGAAGAAGTTTTCATAAAATACTAAAATTTGATTCGGTATATATTAATATAAAGGTTTTCGATTTCAAACATGAGATACTTTTTTTTAACTATTTTATTTCTGGGGCTTTTTGTAGGTGTTCAGATTGTGCTCTATCAAAACTATGATTCAAAACAATCTGACATTGATTTTGATGATATTTCTAGTTCAATTGTAAAGCTGGAATCAACTACTACAAGGTCCTCAAAAAATTTTGGATCTGGAATTATCATTTCAGAAGATGGCTATATAGTTACTGCTTACCATTTACTCAGAGGCGCATACAATATATCCGTTGACATATTGGGTGATAAATATGATGCGAATATTGTAGGATTTGATGAATACTCAGATATAGCGGTAATAAAGGCAAATGCTACTGGACTAAAACCTATACAGATTGAAAATAAATTAGACTTGAAAATTGGTGATCAAGTATATGCAATTGGCAATCCATTTAATGTAGGGATATCTGTGTCATCAGGCATCCTAAGTGCAACAGGTAGAAATTTTGGTAATCCTTACCTGGATATTCTTCAAACAGATGCTTCGATAAATAAGGGAAATTCTGGTGGTGCATTGGTAAATTCAAAGGGAAAACTAGTAGGAATAAATACGTCTATTGCAACATTATCTGGTGGTTCAGATGGTGTAGGCTTTGCAATTCCATCTGATAAAATTTTGAGCATATCTGAGGAAATAATAAAATATGGAAAGGTTAAAAGAGCATGGATTGGAAGCCTCTCTTTTAGACCTTTTATTTACACTGATAAAAATAACATCTCACAGAGAGCTTTGCTTGTTATTTCAAACGATTCAGAGATTAGTGAAAATGGTCTCATTAATGGGGATATTATTGTTTCAATTAAAGATTCTGAGGCTATTTGGTCAACACTTAAAGCATCAATAAATAGTATTACTCCAGGTGATTCTCTTGAACTCGAAGTAATAAGAAATGGGCAAAAACAAAAAGTGTTAATTAAAACAACTGAAATACCTGCTAGAGTACTGGCTCCCTAATAATTTCAGCTCCTAATTTATTCAATTTTTCTTCAATGCATTCGTACCCCCTATCTATATGGAATATATCATCTATTTGGGTTCGATTTTTGCCAACTAGTCCGGCTAAAACTAAGCTAGCAGATGCTCTTAAATCTGATGCCTTAACTACAGACCCTACGAGATTTGGGACTCCAATTATTTTTGCTTTATTTTTTTCAAGCTCTATATTCGCTCCCATTTTTCTTAATTCAATTACATGCTGAAATCTATTTTCAAAAACTGTTTCTTCAATAATTGAACTGCCATGTGATATCGAATTTAACGCCATAAATTGAGCCTGCATGTCAGTTGGAAATCCTGGAAAAGGTTTTGTGCAAATATCTGTAGCCTGTAGATCAGTTGTTGTTGCATCAGCCTCAACTGCATTTTTCTCTAGTTTAATTTTTACTCCAGTATCAGAAAGTTTTTGGTGAATAATTTTTATAGTAGAAGGTGATATATTATTTACTTTGACATGCCCATTTGTCATTGCGGCTGCAATTAAATATGTTCCTGCTTCGATTCTATCTGAAAGAATTTTCCATTTTTTACTATTAAGAATATCTGTTCCCTCGATTTCAATTGTCGATTTGCCTGCACCTAAAATTTTAGCTCCACAAGAATTTAAGAAATTTGCTAATTCGCTAACTTCAGGCTCTTTAGCACAATTTTTCAAGATTGTTTTACCACGCGTTAATGATGCTGCCATCATTAAATTTTCAGTACCTGTTACAGAAACTTTTGGGAATGTGAAGTCTATTGGGTAAAGTTTTTGAGCTTTTAGATATATAAATTTTTTATCAGACTCGATTTTAGCGCCCATCATTTCAAGCCCTTTTAAATGGAAATCGATTGGCCTTGTTCCAATGTTACAGCCACCTGGTTGAGAAATTTTGGCTTTTCCATACTTAGCCAAAAGAGGCCCCATTACAAGGACCGATGCTCTCATAGTTTTAACAAGCTCATATCTAGCCTCTGGTAAGTTAATATTTGAAGAATTTATCTCTATACTTCCACTTTCAAGAAAATTAATTTCAGATCCCATGGAGTTAAGTAGTTCGAGCATGGTAGAAATATCTTTAAGATGCGGGAGATTCTCAATTTCAATAGTTTTTTCAAGTAGAATTGTTGCTGCAATTATTGGGAGACCTGCGTTTTTAGCTCCTGAACAGTTCACATCTCCGTGAAGTTGGTTACCTCCCTTAATTATCAATCTTTCCATATTTAATCAATATAAAGAGGTTTCCAAGTTTCAATTGCTTTGTCTAAATCATAGTTTTCATTTTTTAAATTATCTTGAAATTGATTTCTGAAAGTAAGTCCAAGATTTATCCCATCAATGATGATATTAATGATTTTAAACTCACCTTGTTTATTTTTGTAGAGCGTAAATTTTGCTTTAAAAGAATCTGATGCGGAAAAAAAATTTATTTCTACCTCAAGTGTTTTATTTTTATTTTCCTTTATCTTTCTACTTGTTTCTAACTCATAATCTTCAAATTCCAAAAGTGCTGTGATATAGGTGTCAAGTAAGAGCTTTTTTGTTTTAGTTTGAAAAAGTAGAATTTGTTCTTCAGAAGCAGTTCTATAGGCTTTACTTAGTATAAGCCTTGACACTAAACCAACATCAACCATTGGTTCCCATATATTTTTTAATTTTTCTTTAAATTCATCAGGTTTTTCATCATATTTTGAACCTTCGTTCTTAATAATTGTCAAAAAATAAACTGCATTCTCATTAATGAAATGAAATGCATTTTCGTTATCATCCGATGCTATAGGTTGAGATAGAGAAAAAATGATAAATATTTTTGTTAAAAAAAGTCGTATCATGTGTAGATTATAAATTGAAATGAAAAAAAATATTTTCCAAAAAGAGGCAAAAAAGGCTTTTTTAATAGAATTAAATGAACTTAAAGCCTTTTATGCGTCAAAAGATTTTAATGTAGGTAATTTATGCCATGAAATTTTAAATTGTAAAGGCAAAGTTTTTTTTACTGGAGTAGGCAAATCTGGCCATATCGCAAATAAAATTTCAGCAACTTTTTCAAGCACTGGAACCTCATCTTTTTTTATACATCCTGCAGAAGCCTTACATGGTGATATGGGCATGATAGAAAAGAATGATTGCATAATTGTTTTATCAAAATCAGGTGAAAGTAAAGAAATCATCGACCTTATACCAGCAATAAAAGCCAAAAAAATATCGCTTTTCTCAATTACAGAAAATGAAAATTCTTCAATAGCAAAAGAATCTAAAGTTCATGTTAAGGTAAAAGTTTCAAAAGAAGCATGCCCTAATGATCTAGCCCCAACGGCAAGTACAACAGTAATGCTTGCTCTGGGAGATTCAATTGCAGTTTCATTACTCAAAGCAAAGGGATTTTCATCAAAAGATTTTGCTAGATCACATCCTGGAGGCAAACTTGGTAAGAAACTTACACTTAAAGTTACAGATTTAATGATTCCAATAAAGAGTGCAGCAGTTGTAAATGTTAATGCTCCTATAAAGGATGTGATTGTAAGAATATCTGAAAAAAAACAGGGCTTTGCTCTTATAGAAGATGCTAAAAAGAAAATAGTTGGTATATTCTCAGACGGAGATTTAAGAAGGCAACTTCAAAAAAATATTGATATAAATAATGTTCAAGTTTCCAAAGTAATGACTAAAGAATTTAAATCCATTGAATCAGAAAAATTAGTAGTTGATGCAGCTAAATTCATGAAAAAAAATAAGGTCTATTATTTAGCTGTAAATCAAAAGAATAAGATTCAAGGGTTCATAACCATGCATGAAATCTTGGAAGCTAATGTTTTATAGAAATTTTCTTTTATACCTTTTATTCTTTTTATCTTCAAAAGCTTTTTCAACTGAATATCAGATTCAAGCTAAAATTGTTGAAATCGATACACAAAATAACCTTGTAAAATATTTAGAAAAAGTGACTTTCAATTCGAATGAAATCTCATTCAAAGCAAATAAATTAATTGTTAATCAAAACAATGAGCAAATTGATGCTTCAGGGTCTCCAATAGAGCTAAGCTTTAAAGAAAATGATGAAATGATAAATGGCCAAGCTAATAGACTGCAAATAATTCAAAACACCTTATACCTAAGAGATAATGTAATTATCTTTAGGCAAGGCAATGAAATCAAAACACAAGAAGTAAAAATTATTCTTAAAGAAAATGATTAGAGTAAAAAATATTACAAAGAAAATTTCCTCAAAAATGCTTTTAAAATTTATAAGCTTTGAGTTAAAACCAAATAAGATTACTGGCTTGCTTGGAGCAAATGGAGCTGGTAAAACTACATTATTTAGATCAGTTGCCGGACTATCTTCGATAGATTCAGGAGAAATCTTTCTTGGTAAAAAAGAGGTATCAATGGATGATATTGAAAAGCGGTCTCTACAAGGTCTTAAATATGTACCGCAAGAAGATTCTTTATTTGAGGAGTTAAGTCTCTTAGAAAATTTAATTGTTGCGCTAGAGCTACAATTCAAAAAAATACAAAATAAGCATGGAGAGAAAATTGATTTTTATCTTGAAAAGATGAATTTAAAAAATAAAGCTAATATCAAGGCTAAATTTCTATCAGGAGGAGAAAAGAGAAAAACAGAAATTCTTAGAGCTATTCTTTTAGATGCAAAGTGTATCCTTCTTGATGAGCCCTTTGCAGGTGTAGACCCAATTTCAGTTGAAGAGATAATAAAAATATTAAAGGACTTAAAAGAAAACCTTACAATTTTCATCAGTGACCATAATTTTCGTGATGTTATGAAAGTTTGTGATGAGATAATTCTCATGAATCAAGGAGAAATATTGCTTAATGGGTCCCCGGAGACAGTACAAAATGACCGACTCGCCCAAAAGTTATATTTTGGCGAAATAAATTAAAAATTTATAAAGTAAAATAATTTGATGGCAGAAAAAATTTCGTCTTCTAAATATGAATTGATTCAAGAAACGATAGCAAACCCTGAATTTAAATCAAAACTTAGCAATATTTTGAAAGAAATGTCAGCGAATGATCTTGCATCTTTAATTCAGAATTCACCTCCTCAAGAAAGAAAAATAATATGGGACTCAATTGAACTTGAATATGAAGGTGAAGTTCTTGGAGAGCTTGATGAGCAGCTTAGAGATGAATTGCTTGAAGAAATGGAACCTGAAGAAATTTCATTAGCAATAAGCGATTTAGAAGTTGATGATTTAGTTGATATTTTGCAAGCACTTCCAGAAAAAATTACTAATGATGTTATTGCCTTAATGAATTCAAGAGATAGAGGAAGAATTGAAAATGTAATTGATTTTCCTGAAGAATCAGCTGGTGGATTAATGAATACTGATGTCATAACAGTAAGGGCTGAAAATACCATTGAGCTTGTCTCAAGGTATCTAAGGTTCTTAAAAAATTTACCCCAAAATACTGATGATATTTATGTTGTAACAAAAAACGATGAATATTTAGGTATTCTCCCTATAACAAAAATCTTAACATCCGATCAAAATATGACTGTAAGAGAGGTTATGGATACAGAATTTCAACCAATAAGTTCAGAACTAGATCAAGTTGATGTTTATGATTTATTTAAGTCAAAAGATTTATTTTCAGCACCTGTAGTAAATAATAAAAATCAGCTTGTTGGTCGAATTACTGTAGATGATATTATCGAAATTGGTGCAGATGAGGTTCAAGAGGATTTTAGAGCACTTGCACAGATCGAAGAAGACGTTTTTTCATCTCCCAAAAAATCAATAAAAAATAGAATTTTTTGGCTTTCTATCAATCTCTTAACTGCAATTATAGCTGCAGCTTCAATTAGTCTGTTTGCAGATGTCTTCGAAAAAGTTGTCTATGCTGCTGTTCTAATGCCAATTGTTGCAAGTATGGGAGGAATAGCAGCAACACAAACACTTGGCATTTATATAAGAGCAGAAGCCATGAGGAAATTAAACAAGAAAAATTTTAGATATTTATTTAGAAGAGAATTTATCGTTGCAGTAGTAAATGCAATCTTTTTTTCAATTTTTATTTTTGGAATTACCTACTTTTGGTTCTCTGATTACAATCTTGCGATAGCGATATCAATTGCAATGATTTTAAATTTAATTATGGCTGCTGTAGGTGGCTTTCTTCTGCCCTATATCTTAAGAAAGATTGGATATGACCCCGCAATTTCTGGAGGTGTGATTATCACTACAATCACTGATTTAATTGGATTTGTTACCTTTCTAGGAATAGTTAGTTTTCTAGTTATTTAAAACTTCTAAATTATTATTGTTGCCTTTGATTTTATAACTAGTTTTAGTTATTTCATTGATGTTATCGTCTAAAATCCCGGTTACTATTGCTGCTCCAGCAGCGGCAGGTATACCGCCAAATATTGCCACATACCAAGGAAGAGCCTGAGAAATTTTAGTAGTGAAATCTAAATTTAAATCATATGTATCATACAAAAGGGAGTTAGTTGCTATAGTCCCATTAATATCAGCCTTAGCTGGACCAAAATCTAACTCTAAATTACTTATATTTATAAGATTATTTCCCTCAATTAACATTTCTCCACCAAGCTGATCAATATAAAATGAATCTCTTTCATATTTATCAAAATTTAAGTTTAAAAAGCTTGAAAAACTTGTTCTCAAATCAATCAATGAAAGCACCCTCAAAGCTTCAAAATCAAAAGAGGCATCAGAGTATTTGATATCTTCTCCATTAACTAAAAAATTGCCAAAAAATTCAATACTATTTAAAGAAATATTTGCCGATATATTATTTGTTTCAATAGAAAATTTTTCAAAACTTAGATTTGGAAAATTCTCTTTTACATAATTTGAATTGTTAACATAAAGCTTAGTATTTAGATTTTTAACAGATAGATTTGATAAATCGAAAATAAATCTTGACGGATAGTCCTGTTCAAATGTAAATAAATTTGAATCAATTTGGCTTATTTCAAACAGATAATTATCAGCAAAAATATTCAAGTTCTTGGAAAACAAAAACTTTAGTTGCAGAAGATTAGAGCTGACAAAAACCTGATTATCAAAAAAATTAATATGATAACCATTACTAATTTTTGGTTTTATAGAACCATTGATTGCGCTCACTGAGCCGTTGTTATCGAATGATATTGAGAAAGGATCTTTTAAATCATCTAAAAAACTTACTTTAAAAACTTTTTCCCCAAATGAGTAGTCTAAATAAAGGTTTTCACTTTCTGTAAAAGGAAGAGTGCCATTAGCAACAGCTTCAACCTGAAAATTATCTAAATTTATTTCCAGATTATTAATGTCAAAACTACTCGGAAGAAATGAAAGATTTGGCTTTGAAACCAAAATTTTTCCACTCAAGGACCTATTAGCATTCAATGAATTGAAGGAGAAAATAGATTTAACATCGCCTGAGATTATGTTACTTTGCCTGAAAAAATCATTTTCAGCTAGATTTGATGGTGCCCAATAATATATATCTCTACTATTTCCAAGAGTAAGTACATTCAATTTTAAAATTTCGTCGAAATCTATATTAAAAAATTGTTGAGAATTAGTAGTTTCAGCATTAAGGAAAGAGGGAAGTATTTTAAATTTATCATTAAAATCTAATGAAATCAGTCCTTTCAAATCGTTTAGAATCCTCTCTTCTTGATAAATATCTAAGTTGAATAGTGTTATATCAGAATCTATTAAAAGTTTTAACTTTTGGCTTTCATAAGAAGCAATTCCACTAAAGCCAGAAATACTTTTAAGAGCATTATTTTTAAAAGAAATGCTCGACTCCTTAAATATGAAACCAAACCTTCTGCCTTCTGTTCTTAGATCAGCAATATTTAAACTTTCAATATTAGCTTTTCCCAATGATGTTCTTTTTATACTTCCCTCTTTTACAAAAAAATCAATGGCATTTCTTCTCTGATTAGAGGGGTTAACTCTTATTGAGGCTTCATCAAAATATAAAAAATCAATGTAAACTTCTCTAGATAATATAGAGTTAAGAAAGTTAAGTTTTAAAAATAGATTTTGTCCCTCTACTTTTATATCTCCATCGTAATTAAAATTTTCGAGATTTATATCAATTCCTTTTAAACTTTGTCTAAAAGAAATGTCCTCGTAAGAGAGCTTACCTGCAAAAATTTTATTTATAAAAAATGAGTTGATATTTGAAAAATTTAATGATGTGCCAAAAAGATGAAAGCCTAGCAGGAATATCGCAAGCAAATAAAGGAAAATCCTTAAAATTCCAATTAAATGTTTTTTAACCATTTTTTTCTTTGGTTGAAGAAAATTAATATCCAAACAAATGCATTAATAAATGGATTCACCAAAAATCTTATCTCGTTTTCAATTGAATAAGTATTAATAGTACTTAAAAATAAGTTTAGAAGATAACTTACCAATAAAACTAGCGTTACTTGCTCAACTAAAGATTTCTGAATCCAGTTTATCTTTGAGAATTTTAAAAATAATCCAATAATAAAAAAGGTTAAGGTATACGGAATTGAAAGATCGCTGAAGAAAAGATCAATTAAAAATCCCTTAAGAACAAAATAATAAATTCCAGGGTGCTCTTTAAGAATTACAATTGCCAATAATGATTGAATTAAAAAAAGATCCGGTGCCCATTTCCATAAATTAAAGCTAAGCAGTAAATAATTTATAACTATGAGCAGCAAAAGCCGAAAAATTCTTAAGATATCAGTCATATAGAGTGACTCCTTTGTCTATAGATTGGTAAGGATTAAAGAAAAGCTCAATGGTCAACTTCTCTTTGAACATATTTCCTTCAACTGTCTCAATTTTTATTAGCTTTCCAGCGATTAAATTTTTCGGGTAAATTCCGTCAAACCCTGTTGAAAAAAATGTGTCACCTATTTGATAAGTAGATGCTTTTGATTCATTGAAACAAACTGTTTCTTGTGGCAGACCGTTTCCTTGAGCTATGCAATAAAAATTTTTTGAATTCTTTAAAGAAATGAATTCTTCAGGATCACTCAACAGTCGTACTTTAAATTCATTAGCTATTAATCCGTTTGTTTTGCCAATAATGAAATCTCCTTGAGATACTGAAAAAACCTCATTATCTCTGGCATTTTCAGCCTGAAGGTAAATCAAATGTTTTTTACAACAACTATAATTAACTTGATCAAATGCTGAGACATATGATTTTTTTGAACTTTTAGATGAAGTTGTATTGGTATTATAAGATTTTGAATTTTCTAAAGATCTAACCTTAAGCTCTGCTTCATAAACATCATTTTTTAATTTAATGATCTCATTTTCAAGCTCAACAATTTTTAAACTTTCATATTCTTTAAATTCCTGTGAAATGCTCTCAATAAAATTTTCAGGTACCTTTAATGTCTTCGCTAAATATCTTTGTGAAGTTTCGTTTAGATTAAAGTAGTACGAACCTAAAATTAGAGTGGCTATTAAAAGAATATAAGAGAGGGTGAGAATTATTTTTTTTCTAAATGTTAATATTTCTCTTGGCATTACTCATCAGCAAAAAGATCAAAATCTTTGTCCATTAAGCCTAAGGCAATTCCACCACCTCTAGCAACACAGGTTAAAGGATCTTCTGCAACTGTTGTAGGTATTCCAGTGCTTTGCTCAATCAGAGTATCAAGGCAATGCAACAGCGCTCCACCTCCAGTTAAAACAATTCCATCTTGTGATATATCTGCCGCAAGCTCTGGAGGAGCTAATTCGAGTGCAGTTCTGACAGATCTTACTATTGCTGATGTTTGATTTTCGAGAGCTCTAAAACCATCTTCTTTTTCAAAAATTACTAATTCAGGTATGCCTTCAGCTAAATTTCTTCCTCTAAACTCATAAGCTTCAAATTCTTTTTTGCAGCTCAATGTTGCACAACCAACTTGAAGTTTTATTAATTCAGCAGTCGTTTCTCCAATTACCACACCAAATTTTCTTCTAACATAAGCCTGTATTGCCTCATCAAATTTATCTCCACCTACTTTCAGTGATTCTGAATAAACAATTCCATTTAAAGAAAGGATAGCAACTTCAGAAGTTCCACCGCCAATATCAATAACCATACTTCCTCTTGGTTTATCAATGTCTACTCCTGCACCTAATGCCGCTGCAATAGGCTCCTCAATCAACTTCACAACACTTGCACCAGCAGATAAAGCTGATTCTCTGATAGCTCTTTTCTCAACTTGAGTTGCTTTAGATGGAACGCAAACTAGAACTCTTGGACTTGGAGACAAGATACTGTTATTTGAAACTTTCTTGATAAAATGCTGGAGCATTTTTTCTGTTACATTGAAGTCAGCTATGACTCCATCTCTTAATGGTCTGATAGCATCCATTTGACCCGGAGTCCTACCAAGCATTTTTTTTGCATCATGTCCTACAGCAATAACAGATTTCTGTCCATTACTTTCCTTAATTGCTACTACAGAAGGCTCATCTAAGACGATTCCGTTTTCTTTTGTGTAAATTAATGTATTGGCTGTTCCTAAATCAATTGATATATCATTAGAAAATAAACCCTTTAAAAATTTTAACATTTCAAATATATCTCTATAATATTGAGAACTTTATAGAATAAGACTTTTGATGAATAAAATCGAGTTAAAAAATCTATTATTTTTGTCGCGACTCCAAGTAAATGAGGAAGATCAAGATAAAACAATAGAAAAATTGCAAAACACTTTCGAATTGATTGATCAAATGAATGATCTTGACCTCGATAAGTTTGAGCCACTGAACAATCCGCTTGAGCTAAGTAATGTAAGCCGCACAGATGAAGAAACAAATAGAAATAAAAAGGAAGAATTTTTAAAAAAGTCGCCTAAATCTGACGAAGATTACTTCGTTGTACCAAAAATAGTTGAATGAATTTCCAAGAAACGAGAAATAACTTTCGACAAAAAAAAGTTTCTGCAAAAGAACTCACTGAAGAGAGTCTAAAAAAAGCAAAAGAAAAAAAAGATCTTAATGCATTTATAAGCCGCTTTGAAGAATATGCATTAGAGCGCGCATCAAATATTGACGCCAATTTTAATGAGTTTAAAGACAAACCTCTCGGTGGCATTCCTATTGCTCATAAAGATATTTTTTGTACTAATGGGAAAAAAACTACGTGTGCATCGAAAATGTTAGAAAATTTTATACCACCATATGAGTCCACAGTTACACAAAATTGTAATGATGCTGGTTCAATTATGATTGGTAAGACAAATATGGACGAATTTGCTATGGGCTCATCAAATGAAACTAGCTTCTTTGGCCCTGTGAAGAATCCGTGGGGTCATTCATTA
>MDTG01069642.1_pt1 | contig 12324 bp, 11 predicted proteins | sample 811421 | NCBI WGS metagenome assembly MDTG01 (sample SAMN05326645, study PRJNA326480) | marine metagenome | isolation source: seawater | place: Pacific Ocean: South East | collected 2011
AAAAAAACTTTGATTAATATATTTAAAATGCTCCTGGTTGTTCTAGGATTAAAGTCAAGAACAATATTGAATAGAATAGGCCTTAAAACTAGAGCCATAGCCCCTAAGAGTCCTTCCGCTTTAACTGCTAAAAAATCATTCAAAGATCATGATTTAGTATTTTCGGAGTATTCTTCAAGAAATCGTCAGGTAAGAATTGATGAGAATGGAGTAGTGCATGTCTTAGATCGCTGTTTTAATAGTAGCTATTTTCTCAACTGTAAATCAATCAATAAGGATGACTATCTTTATATTTATACTTTTTTTTACTTAGATCTTAGTCTGTCAGATTTAAAAAGAATTAATTTATCCGAAATAAGCTTATCAAATGTATCAAAAGAACCATTTGTTCAATCTCAGCAGATATTTAATCTAATCTCCAATTATAATTCTATTTTTACAACAGATTTAAATAATTACCTTTATGAGCAATACAAAGATTTATGCAGAAATATTGAGTACAAAATCGATGGGAATCATGTTATTGAAAACCTGTTATCTATTTGTTTGTATGAGATTTATTTTGAAGACTCTAGTTCTAACTTAAAAATGCTTGCTGCTGAACTATCTAGACAAATTGACAAGCATGGGCACCTGGAACGAAACACAAAATATACTTATGATATTTTACTAAAGTTAAAAGTTTTAGATAAACTTCTTGATGCAAAATGCATTAATCATCAATTAAAAGTATTTATTGAAACTCTAAAGAATAGTCTAATCAAATATTATGATTCTTCTTTCTTTAGTCATGACAATATCCAGGGAGATAATCTGTATTTAGATTTGACCAAATTACTTAAAAGAGAATCGATATGGATGCCAACGGACTTAATAAAAGTTAGAAGCGCTAGCGGAATGTCAGGACACTCATTTGATTGCTCTTATTTTGCGCCTTTACCAACTTTTATTAGGTGTTTTGGGACATATCATTATGCAAATACGGCTAAGAGAAGATTCCAAAGAATGAGAATTAATAATGCTCAGTTATGTCTTGAAAAAAAAGATCAATCAATTTGGTTTTGGAAGAGTTTTAGGGTTTTATTTAAATTACCTAAATTTTCATTCAAAATAAATGAAATAACTTATGTAGCTGAATTTATTATGAGCAATAATATGCCCAGAATTTTATTTTACAAATGGGAATCTACTAATAATGGCTGGACCTATAAATCGCCCAATAAATTCTTTTATAAGATTTATATTGATCAGCTTCCAGAAATTACAAAATCTGAGATTATTCTTAGTAATCACAAATTTATTTTTCCTCGGGATAGTTCTGTTTCAGTTAAATCAACTGTAAGAGCCAGCGGTCTTGGAGTATTAAAAAAAACATATTCTATTATGATTAAATCATCATCATTAACTTTAACTAAAATATGATTGTTTGGGGTTGCTGGATTACACTAACTGTAATTTCTTTTTGGCTTGCTTATAGAAGATTTTACTTATCTGGAATTGTTTTCCTATGTTCAACAACTTTACTGGTAGAGCTTGCTGCTGGAATTTATATTTGGGATCTATTTTTTTTATTTATTCTCTTCAATTCTATAGTTCTCTCTAAGCTGACCCTTCAAAGAACAAACATGATTTGGGCAATAGTATTTATTGCTTTTTTGTTACTCAATGGACTTTTATCTGGTCAGTATTACTCTCTAATAGAGATAAGCCGCCTTATACAATTTACAATTTTGGTTCTTATTCTTCATTCACACTATTCTAAAAAACCAATAGAAAAAGTTTTTTTATATATTTTACTTGTAAGCATTTCTCTAAATCTTGTACTTCACTTCTTGCAAATATTTCGTTTTGATTTTGCGTGGAGCCTTAAACCTACAGGAGCTATAAGCATTGGTGGTTTCTTTAATGATTCATCTGAATTTGGCCCAATAGCAATTCTTGCTGCATTTATGTATTACGCAAATTTTTTGGATGATAAAAGTTATAAATTTTATGGTATACCAATTTTCATTGCCTGCTTTGCTGTTGTCTTATCTTTTAATAGAACAAGTTTTGTTTTATTGCCCTTATTAGCAGTAGCTATATTTCTTCAAAGTAAATGGACTGCAAGGTTTAGTGTATTAATTTTTGTGATACTTGTTATTCCTTTTGGGATAAGCTATTCAAATAAAAACTTTGATTTAGTATATGCACTTATGAATGATCCATCTTCTCTGCTGGGAGGGACAATAGAACTAAGAATGGCAAACTGGAATATGATTTTTGATCATTATTTAAATTATTGCAACTTATTATTTGGATGCTCTCCTGGTTTTTTTGATGTTAATAGATATATGTTTGACTCTGGACTTGGTGTTTTTTCTGTAGATAATGCTTTTTTAAGAATTGCCGTGAGTTATGGAGTCTTGGGTTGCATATTGTTTGTTATGGGTAGCATTTTTCTTTTCCTAAAAACCAGAAAGTATTTTATTCTCTGGCCCATTATGATTGGGCTTGGCATGATGATAGAACTATTTAAAAGTCTTCCTGTAATTTTAGTATTAATTTGCACTTTTATTTTTCTCTTAACCAATACCAGCCAGGTTACTTTAGAGAGAAAATGAAATTAGAAGAAAAAAAGTTTTTAGATATTTCTTATACTTTTTTGGGGATAGTTTTTTATTATTTTAAGGTTTTAGTAAAACTTCTTGGTTTTACTCTGAGGGGGTTTAATAAAGCTACTCACATTTCGGATAAGAATTCTATTAAGAGCGGTCTTGATTATAGTCGTTCAACTAATTATTTTGATGTTGATCTGTCGTCAAGTGGCACGACCGGTGAACCTACTACAGTATGGGCTAGCCCACTTCATTGGATTTCAGAACAATCTGCCCAGATGGAATATTTTTCAAGTAACGGGTACAGATTTAGGGATAAGATGGTAGTTGTTAGGGGATATGCTCCAAAAGCAGAACAGCATTTTATAAAAAGAGACAGATTGCGTAACTTTGTGTGGATTTCACCATTCCATCTCAAGAAAGAAAATCTTAAAGAGATAATTGCTGAACTCAGTGGGCGCTATTTCCTAAGAGGGTATCCTTCTTCATTGGAGTTATTAGCTAATCTTATTAAGGATCACAAAATATCCTATCCTGTTGCGTCATTTACTGCATCTGAAACATTATCAAAATTTCAAAGAAATAAGATCGAGGCCACATTTAAGTGTAAGGTATTTGACTGGTATGGCACTTCAGAGCCAGCAGTTCTTTTATTTCAAGATAAAAATTCATATCCTGCATATAGAGAGCCTTTATTTCACTGTAAAACAAGGATGGATACAGAAAGCTCAGAAGAGGCAAAGATCTTTGGTACTTCTATTTGGGATACTCTCTCTAATCTTGGTTATTATGATACGGGTGACACAGCAATTTTGGAGGATAAAAAAGTGATTGCAATAAAAGGAAGAAGTAGTGATGTTGTAAGGTTAAATGATCTAAATATTCCCGTTACAAATTTTCTGACTGTTTTTTATGGATGCCCAGGTGTTATAAGATTCCAAATTGTTAACTTTAAAGATATTGTTTTATTTATAGTTCAATCGGATAGTAATTTTGATGAGGACTGGCTTTTTAGAGAGCTTGATAAAAGACTTTGTAAGGATAATTTTACTATCAATCAAAATTTAGATTTTATTCAATCAAAGTTAGGTAAAACTCCTCATTTTATCAACAAAATATCAGTCTCATATAATGAATTCTTAGAGAGCGAAACTTAACAAATCTGTAAACAAAATGAAAGAAAGCCTATCTAAATTTATGATTGATAACACCTCTCTTATATTATTTAGAATTATCGGTGGATTATTTCCAACAGTTACATATTTATTATTGCCTTCGTTCACCAATATTGAGGTTTCAGCATCGGTTGTAGGTATTTTATCTATAGCATTAGTTGTCTCTACCTTACTTCGGTTCGGTATTGATCAGTACATTCTTAAAACAGGTGTAAATGAGAAAATAGGATCATCTTTAATCAAAACTTCTTTTACACAATTAATTATTTTTACTTTATTAATTTTTAGTTTCGTAATTCTTTTAATATCCATGTATCAACTGATAATAAATCCATCTGAGGGTTTGAAAAATTCATTTTTGCAAGCAGCTGTAGTAGCGCTCCCAATATCCATTTTATCTATTGGCTTTACGTTCTTTGCATCTCAAGCCATGAAAGTAACATCAATAATTTTTTTTAACATTGCTCCTTATTTTTTAATACTTTTGGGAGTAATGATTCATGACAATTCAGTGACTGTCTTATTTTGTGCTTTTGCGTTACCTTGCTTGTATCTTATTAAGTTTATAGATTTTGACATCAAAAAACATCTTGGACTTTCTGTATTTAGTAATGCAATAACAAGAGATCTTTTAAAAATCTATTTAGTTTCTGTCCTAGCAGTTTTATTGACAAATGTACCAGTGATGTTTGCCATGTATCTCGCTATTGATGATTTAATTTATTCTTCAGGTGTTTTCGTTCGCCTTATAGGCTTAACCTCATTTATTTCCACAATTGTGTATACATTATTTGCTCGTGAACTAAGAGATCTGGTACCAGATTTAACAGAACAATTAAAAATATTTTTTGGTAGCTATCTTCTACTTGCCTCAGGATTTACTATTCTTATAGCAATTGGAGTATTTTTGATCAAGCATTCCGCTATTCCCTTTAACTTTGCCAATGACTATCAAGTTTCTGATATTAAAACAATTACATACTTTATTCTTTTGCTACCTCTAATCACGCTCGGAAACATTGTCGGATACCGTCTTTTGGTTACAGATCAAACTAACTGTTTAATAATTGCACTTGGTATTAGCAATGCATTCCTAATATTTTCTTATTCAAGCCAGTTTTTTATTGAAGAACTTGGGATAAGTATGCTTTATTTTTATGCCCTTGTTCTTGATAGTATTATTAAAATAATGTTTTACTTTTATAATTTACCAAAAGAAATTTCCTATGATTGATTATCTTATAGCGCATCTTGAAAAAAATTTTCAGAATTATGAAAAATTACTTAAGTCTAAGCAAAACAATCATTGCTGTTCAACTTATGCTGAATTTAAGGACTCTCCTAAGTCTTTTGCAGACCGTATCTTTTTGATAGAAAGATACAGAGTTATTCAGCGACGGTCTTTTTATCCTAAGTATGGATTAAAAGAGCGAGCCATTGATCTTTTGCTCAGTTTTAATGCAAAATTAAGATTCCCTAAATTGAGGCTTCTCATTGACCTATTGGCCCTTTATTTTCAGACTCTCATAATATGTTTCTTAGTTATATTTAGCCGAAGGTCAGTTATAGTGGAGGCAGGAATAAAAGATGAGATTGATGGCATTTTAATGTACCCATCTTTCACTTCTTATATTAAAAATATCTATCGACTCCTATTGCCTCTTTCAAATGAGGTGAAAGCTCAGCAGAATAATATTAAACATTTTAGAGTGAGTGTAGACATTATAAAAAAATTTCAATTAATCGGATTATTAATTCTTTTGCCAACACTTTTTTTAGAGTTATCTTTATTCATTAGGGCAAATCTTAAGAATGATTTTATAGGCCTTCGGTGCTTAGGTACTATGTGTGTAATAAATCGATTTTTTGCAGTGATATTAAAAGAAAATGGATATTCTGTGCATCTAAAGAATCATGGCATTGTAAGAGATTGTGTTGCCGAATATGGAATATTTACAGAGGCAGAAGGCTATAAAAATGGTGCAAAGCCTATAAGCGAATATTAAAAATGGCAATAGTTAGCATCATTATGCCAAGCTATAATTCAGAAAAACATATCTTTGAAGCAATAGAATCAGTAATAAATCAAGACTTTAAAGATTGGGAGTTATTAATTGCCGATGATGGTTCGAAAGATTCAACACTAGAAATAGCTTTAGATTTTCAAAAAATTGATGAAAGAATTAAAGTTTTTTTAAATAAAAATAAAAAGGGTGCAGCTGGAGCAAGAAATACTTGTCTAGAACAAGCTACTGGGAGGTATATTGCTTTCTTGGACTCAGATGATATTTGGTTATCTAACAAGCTATCTTTGCAGTTAGATTTTATGATGAGCAAGTCCATATCATTTTCATTTAGTTATCACGAAGTTATAAGTGAATTCGGAGATAGAATTATTTCATATCAAGCTCCGAAAAAAGTAAATGCATTTATTATGAAGTTTTCAAACTTTATTCCATGCTTGACAGCTATTTACGATACAAGACTATTGGGTAAGGTTGAGCAGCCTTATTTTGAAAAACGAAATGACTATGCACTTTGGCTCAAAATACTTAATAGAGAAGATGTTGAATTTGCATACTGTTTGCCAGTCGTAACAGCCAAGTATCGAGCGAATTCTTATGGCTTATCAAGCAATAAAATATCAACTCTATACTTCTTCAAAAAATGTTTGCGCGATTATGGGAATGTTTCACCAATGGGAGCAATTATTTTTTCATTTTTTTATATTTTTTTAGGCGTTATTAAATCGAAATTTACTAGAATATATAATTTGATAGTAAGGAATCTATAAACTTCTTAAACTTAGCCAGTTTCTCTTTAATTTATGCATTTGGCTTACTTATTTCAAGATTTATATACTTTGATTTACCACTCAAAATCCTTACCAACGCAAAATTAAATAAGCTAATACCAATCATTTCTAGACTTTCCTCAAGACTTGCAAGGATAAATAAAAGATTCAGACTGCATATAGTATCCATAAATGCATTGCAATTATTAGAAAAATGCTCCATGCCAATGGCACCACTTATAAAAATAAGACCAGAGGCAGCGATAATTTTCTTCGAGCTAATGTCTAAGCTTAAAAAATCTTTAAGAAGAAAGATAACTCCTCCAATTGTGAGGATACCATATGGCACATACCATACTAATGGAGTTTCAAAGTTTTCTGTGAAGAAAAGAGTTATACGATAAATCCTTTCATGAAACATTGCCACTTCATCAAAAGATAAAAATATAAAAACTATTGTTAATAAAATCCAAAACATTGGATTAGTTCTTTTGCTTGAATCATAATCTTTACTTAAAAGAAATGATAATAGTGATGCTAAAAGCAGGTTAAGGCCTGAAAAATATGTTGGAATATTTGATTCTTCATTTAAATAAAATAAAGAATTAAATCTATATGATCCAATTCCTTTTGATTCGAGCAAGAAAAAAACAAAGTTTAAAGAAACTAATACAAAAACGCTGCTTATAAGAAAAATTAATAAGGACTTTGGGTAAATCTTTATTTTATTCATATCTTTAGTTTCCTATATAATCTTAGCCGATACTATAACTTTATTATGATTTTCACAATTAAGAATTTGATAGCAGGCTTAATGGTTTTACTCTGCATAACACTTGCTAATAATATCTTTTCCTTAGCTGATGGGACCATTAATTATCTTGAGCGCTCAGGATCCCACGTAGCTTTCCCCGAAGTTAAAAGTTGGTGTAACAAAGAAGTTTTAGCTTTCAGGGAGGGTAACACTCATGCCGCTGATAAAGGTATTATACGAATAGTCTTAAATCCACTTGGAGAATCTAAAGTATTATCTTTAAAAGATAAGAATTATGATCTTCGAAATCCATATTTTCATCATAATGCCAAAGGACTTTTTATTTATGTGACAGTCTTTGATTATATAAATCATGAGTTTAAGGGCACTAAAGAAATCCAGATATTCGATTCTAAATGCGACCTTGAGTTGAAGGAAGTATCCCGACTTGACAATATTATTTATGCACCAAAAAATTCATCTTTAGCATCTTTTAGTAATTTTTCAAAAAACATAGTATCAATATTTGATGAGAAGATTTTTTTAACAAGTCCCGATATGAGTTTACAAACCAGAGTCTTTGATGAGGAGATTTCATTCTTCAATGGAGACAAGCTTAATAGTATTTATGGGATTGGAAGAAATCAAAAAGATGTTGGTAAACCTTTACTGATTTATAAACAAAAAAATAATAAGCAACTGGAATTTAAAAGCTGGTGTGGAGAAATATCTGATTCAGCTTTAGTGTCACCAAAAGTATACATTTTTGATAATCACTATTATGTTTCTTATTCAAGTAGGCGCTTGTTTGACGGTATAAATGTAGATTCTAATGAAAACGCTATAGGTATTCATTGGTCAAGCTTTTCGTCAGAATCTTCATTAATAAATTGCAGGCCTATTCATTCTTATTCTATTTATTTCCAAGCTGATATAGATGGAGGTTATCAAACTTATAACCCTGAAACAGATAGGATGTTTTTTTATGCTAGGCTTTTTGAACAAAATAAATTTAATATCTTCTACATTAATGATTTCTTAAAAGGACTGAATAATTTTAGTGAATAGACCAAAAAAGATATTAATAACGGGATCAAATGGGTTTGTTGGAAAAGCTTTATATGAAGAATTAAAAAGTCTTGATTATAAATTGATAGGATCTGTAAGAGATATTTCCAAACGAGACTCCAGCCAATTAAATGTTATCGTTGGCTCGATTGATGGCAAAACAAACTGGGAAACAGCACTTGATGGATGTTCAGTCGTAATACACTTGGCAGGGCGAGCCCATATTCTGAATGATAAATCCGAAGATCCATACTCTGATTTTTACTCAATTAACACAGAGGGGACCATTAATCTTGCAAAGCAATCAATTAAAAAGGGAGTCAAGAGATTTATCTTTGTAAGTTCTATAGGAGTACATGGATCAAAATCTGGAGAAACTGCTATTACTGCTAAAACTGCTATTAATCCTAATTCGCCTTATGCAAAATCTAAAATCGAGGCTGAAATAGCTCTTCAACAGATGTCGTCTAAAAATAATATGGAATTAGTAATTGTTAGACCTCCCGCTATATATGGAAAGGATGCGCCAGGAAATTTTGGGCTAATTGAGAAATTTTTAAAGAAGGGAATTCCACTTCCTTTCGGCTCTATAAAAAATAAAAGAAGTCTTATATATCTTCACAATCTGACTAGTTTTTTAGCTGTTTGTGTTGAAAATAAATATTTAGCTGACAAAGTTCTTGTAGTAGATGATAATGAAGATCTTTCAACATCAGAAATTGTTTTATTGATAGCTTGCCTATCAAATAGTAGGGCAAGAATAATAAATTTTCCTAAATTTATCCTTTCCTTTCTACTAAAAACTATTGGAAAAAATAAAATGAAGGAAAGTCTAATGAATAACCTTAAGATAGATAGCTCAGTAACTCGAGATATAACTGGATGGGAGCCCCCTTTTAATCCTAAAAAACTTCTTTTAAAATCCAATTTAATTAAAAAAAATATATGAATGTTTTATCGCTTATTGGCAGAAATTCTGAACTATTTTCAGGAGATATCCATAATACTGAAGAGAGACTAAATCAATTAGTTTCATCTAGTAGATTCCTTGTGATAGGTGGAGCAGGGAGTATCGGGCAATCAGTTACCTGTGAGATTTTTAAAAGAAATCCCAAAATGCTTCATGTAGTAGATATATCCGAAAACAATATGGTCGAATTAGTAAGGGAAATCCGGAGTACTCTAGGATATGGGTCAGGAGAATTTAGAACTTTTGCCATTGATTGTGGCTCCATTGAGTTTGAAGCCCTTATGTCTGATGCGGGCCCTTACGATTATGTATTCAATTTATCAGCATTGAAGCATGTAAGGAGTGAAAAAGATCCTTATACTTTAATGCGCATGGTAATTGTGAATGTTTTCAATACAGTTAAAACAATCCAATTAGCAAGAAAAATGGGCGCTAAGAAATATTTCTGTGTATCAACTGATAAAGCTGCTAATCCTGTAAATATGATGGGTGCAAGCAAACGAATTATGGAGATGTTTTTAATGAGAGAAAGTCTTTCTCAAGATATTTCGATGGCAAGATTTGCCAATGTTGCGTTTTCTGATGGCTCTCTTTTGCATGGCTTTAATCAGAGATTTTCTAAAAGACAACCATTTTCAGCACCCAATGATGTGCTCCGATATTTTGTCACACCCAAAGAGTCAGGTGAGCTTTGCCTCCTTTCAGGATTGCTGGGAGATAACAGAGATATTTTTTTCCCTAAACTTAGTGATAAATTACACTTAATTTCGTTCGCTGATATAGCGGCTCGTTATTTAAGAGCACGTGAATATGAGCCTTATGAATGCGAATCTGAAGAGGAAGCAAGAAATATGGTAAAAGAGTTAGAAGCAAAAAAACAGTGGCCATGCTATTTCTTCAAGAGCGACACCACAGGAGAAAAAGACTTCGAAGAATTTTTTACAGACAAGGAAGATCTAGATATGAAATCTTTTAAGAATATCGGCATCATTAAAAATAATCCAGAATTTGATAACAATAAACTTGAAACTTTTTCTGAGGGAATAAAAGCACTTAGGAGAAAAGGGACTTGGTCAAAAAAGGATATTGTTGATTTATACTTCAGCCTTTTACCAGAGTTTGACCATAAGGAAACTGGTAAATACTTAGATCAAAGAATGTAGATATGGAAAGAATTTTTGACATTATTTTTTCAGCATTAGCTCTTATTTTATTATCTCCAATGCTAGTTCCTATTGTTGTAATTTTACGATTCTCTGGAGAGGGCGAGATATTTTTTCTACAAAAGCGCATTGGAAAATCTGGAAAGGTTTTCAAATTATATAAATTCGCTACTATGCTTAAAAATAGTCCAAGTATTGGGACTGGAACTGTGACAATGAAAGGGGATCCTAGGGTGCTCCCAGTTGGTAAATACTTAAGGAAGACAAAAATTAACGAATTACCACAATTATTAAATATTTTCTTTGGCGATATGAGCATCATTGGCCCAAGACCACTAACTTTAGAAACTTTCAGTTCATATTCAATCGAGACACAAGAAATTATAAAAAGAGTAAGACCAGGGTTGTCCGGAATTGGCTCTATAATCTTCCGTGAAGAGGAGGAAATAATGTCAGGTGTTTCAGCTTCTGTAGATTTTTATAAAAGTGTAATTGCGCCATACAAAGGTTCTCTTGAGGAATGGTTTGTTATGAATAAGAGTCTTTATATTTACTTCACTGCAATTTTGATTACTGTATGGGCTGTACTTATTCCACAAACAAGCATCGCATGGAATATATTTAAGAACTTACCTGAACCTCCAAAAGAATTGAGAGATTTACTCAACTATCCATCGTAACTAGAAATGATATATTTATTAAAGAATGATTAAATTCATAAATTTAAGAAAAGAAGTACCATATTTAATTTTGAAGAAAAAATATGATGAAGCCATTAATAAAGGACAGAAAAATATTGAAGCTATTGCTATCTCGTCATTCAAAAAGGAGAGCGAAGAGGTTAATGCAAGATTTGTAAATCTAAAATTCATTGATGATGAAGAATTTATTTTCTTCAGCAATCTCAAATCTCCAAAATCAATGGAATTTCAATCTCATAATCAGATATGCGCACTCTTATATTGGTCCTCCATAAATGCTCAGGTAAGAATAAAAGCAAAAATTAATCTAAAGTCAGATAAATATAATCAAGAATACTTTAAAACAAGATCTATTGATAAAAATGCATTAGCTATAAGCTCAGATCAATCACAAGAAATTGACTCTTTTGAGAGCGTTATAAAAAAATATAATGATACAAAAGAAAATAAAGATTTAAAAAGATGCCCCAAATACTGGGGAGGATTTTCATTTACTCCATATTATTTTGAATTTTGGGAAGGTCATAAATCAAGATTAAATAAAAGGAGTGTTTATGAAAAAAAGAATGAAAAATGGAACACAAAAATTCTCCAACCCTGATTAAATATTGCGTAATATATTAATTAGTATAAAATCACAACAAATTATGACTAAAGTTAATCAATGTAAAACCCTTTATATACAGCTTTTAGTCTCTTTTCCTCTATCAAGTTTTAAGACTAATTTTTAATTTCATATATATAGGTCTCGATCATAGCTAGTTCAAAAAAAAATATCACGCCAATTAATGAAAAAGTGAAAGCATCTGAAGTAATGCTTATTGACCAAAATGGAGAAAAGAAGGGATTAGTTTCAATTGATACTGCATTGGACCTAGCAAAAGCAGATTCACTTGATTTAGTTCAAGTTTCACCGCCTAGCGCTAACCCAGTGGTTTGTAAGCTATTAGATTACGGCAAACATATTTTTACAAAGAAAAAAAATATCTCCTCTTCAAAATCTAAAGTAAAAAAACGTTCTCTTAAAGAAATTAAATTTAGGCCTTCAACTGATGTTGGCGATTACAATATAAAATTAAAAAAGATTAAAAGCTTTATTCTT
>MDTG01114945.1_pt1 | contig 12324 bp, 12 predicted proteins | sample 811421 | NCBI WGS metagenome assembly MDTG01 (sample SAMN05326645, study PRJNA326480) | marine metagenome | isolation source: seawater | place: Pacific Ocean: South East | collected 2011
TTAAGTGCATTAAATAAATTAATAATTAAAAGAAAAAAAACAGCGCCAGACCCAAGTTTGAGCGCACAAATATAAGGAGAATATAATATGTTTAAAGGTTTATCAGGATTGTCATCATTGTGGTCACAAGACATGGCTATTGATTTGGGTACAGCAAACACTTTAGTTGTTTTAAAAGATCAAGGAGTTGTATTAAACGAGCCATCTGTTGTCGCGGTTATTGAAGACGGTGGAAAAAAATCAGTTTTAGCTGTAGGTGATGAAGCAAAGACTATGTTGGGTAGAACCCCTGGAAATATTTCAGCTATTAGACCTCTTAAAGATGGAGTAATTGCAGATTTCGTCGTTACAGAGGAAATGATAAAGCATTTTATAAAAAAAGTTCATAAAAAAAATGCTTTTGCAAACCCAAGAATATTAATTTGTGTACCTACTGGTTCAACTCCTGTTGAAAGAAAAGCGATCCAAGACTCAGCATTAGCTGCTGGTGCAAGAAAAGTACAATTAATTGAAGAACCAATCGCAGCTGCTATTGGGGCAGGCTTACCAATATCTGAAGCAACTGGTTCTATGGTAGTTGATATAGGAGGTGGAACAACTGAAATAGCGGTAATGTCTTTAGGTGGTGTGGTTTATTCAAAATCACTAAGAGTTGCTGGTGATGCATTAGATAGATCGATAATTGATTATATGAGAAAAAAGTTAAATTTATTAATCGGTGACTCCACAGCTGAAAAAATCAAAAAAGAACTAGGTACTGCAATACCTTCTACTCCTAATACTTTTTTAATGAAGGGTAGAGACATTAGATCAGGAACGCCAAAAGAAATTGAATTAACAGAAAAAGATGCTTGCGAAGCATTGATGCCAATATTGAATCAGATTTTAGGTGGTATCAAAGAGGCTTTAGAAAACACTCCTCCAGAATTGTCAGCAGACTTAATTGATATGGGCCTAGTTTTAACTGGAGGTGGCGCTCTTTTAAAAAATATTGATAAATTAATCTCACAAGACACAGGTTTGCCTGTAACAATCGCTGATGATCCATTATCATGCGTAGCTGTTGGAACAGGAAGAGCTTTAGAAAATGAAGAACTATTTTCTACAATGTTGTCAGAGTATTAATTTATCTAAAAAGATAAATGTCTTCAAGTAGAGATGATTTTAGTATAGCTTTTCGTTCAGCTCTTTTACAAAGAGGAGCTGCACAAAAATTTTCACTTATATCGCTTATTGTAGTTGCTTCTATTTTATTTTTCTTAGACGTATATGGTTTTACTTTTATGAAACCTATAAGATCTATTATTAATGACGGAGTTTACAGAGTCTCTTTAGTTGCTTCTTCTCCGTCTAGATTTTTGCCACATATTACTGAAGGTACAACTAATCTTTTTACAATTAAAAGTGAGAATGAAAGACTTAAAAAAGAACTAGAAATTTACAAACTAAAAGAATTAAATGTTGAATACTTAACGAACCAAAATGAAAATTTAAAAAAAATTCTTGAGTCGGAAGAGTCTTATCTAAAAAAAGAAAATATTATTCTTTCAAAAGTCTTAATTGATAAAAGCAGCCCATATCTCAAGTCAATTATTATTAATAGAGGAACAAGATCTGGTGTGTTAAAAGGAATGCCAGTTTTAGATAAAGAGTATCTTGTAGGTAGAATTGTTGAAACCAACTATCTTTCTTCAAGAGTTCTGCTTTTAAATGATTTAAATAGTAGAATTCCAGTAACTTTTGGCACAGAAGGTACTCAGGCAATTTTAAAAGGCATTGGAGGTATTAGACCAGAGCTTGAGTATTTACCTGAGGACTTTATTATAGAAGAGGGAGTAGTTGTTTTCACTTCAGGAAAAGATGGAATATTTTTACCTGGGTCTCCTATTGGCACAACAACAGTAGACGGAAGAGTCAAACTTTATTCAGAACCAAGTCAACTTTCTTTTGTCAAAATTGACGTTTCAAGAAATTTTAAAGAGGATTTTTAATGATAGCATCTAACTTCATAAGGAAAACTGTAAATCTTGGGCCATTGATTTTATTATATTATTTATCTATTAGTGAAATAGACACACATTTTGAAAACTACTTTGAAATATTGTCTTTTAATATTCAACTAATTATTATTTATTTTTGGATGTTAAAAAGACCTGAGTTATTAGGCAGTGGGCACATATTTTTTGCTGGCTTAATAAATGACGTTGTGATGGGTGTGCCATTAGGATTAAGTTCTTTATCGTATTTAGTAATCTCTCTAGTAGCAACGTATGTAAAAAATATGACAGTAAATACTAGAATAACAACTGATTGGTTTACTTTTTTTATAGCAATCTTTTTTTCAAATATGATATTTTATGTATTAGTAGTAAATTTTTCTGAAACTATTATGATTAGCATTACTGAAATATCTTATAATACCTTTTTTACATTAATTTTCTTTCCTTTTTTTTGGTTCTTGTTTACTTTTTACAACACAATAATAACTACAGGTAAAAATGTTTAGCTCTGGATCTGGCAATACTTTTATAAAATCAAAGTTAATAAGTAGAAGGATGTTTTTATTAACAGCTGCAAAAGGTATTGTTTTAGTGGGCGTCCTAGGACGATTAATATCATTACAAATTAATGAAAGCAAAAAATACAAAACACTTTCAGATAAAAACAGATTTAGAGAATGGAAACTAGCACCTGAAAGAGGAATAATTAAAGATATATTTAATAGTGAAATAGCATCAAATAAACAAGTTTATCAGATACATTTGATACCAGAGAACACGCAAAGTATTGAGGAAGTATTTGTAAGGTTGAAAACAATATTAAAGATTAGTGATAAAAAGATTTTTGCTTTAAAGAAAAAAATCACTAAACAAAAACCCTGGGATCCAATTATTATATCTGACAATTTAACTTGGTCAGAATTTTCTAGAGTAAACTTATTTCTTCATGAGCTTCAAGGTGTTGAGCCAATAGTATCTGTTGCCAGAGTCTATAACAGCGATTCTTCGGCTCATGTTCTTGGATATGTTTCTCAAGTAAGTTCTGAGGATCTGAAAAATAAAAAATACTTACAAGAAATGTCTGTTCCTGGAATGGCAGTAGGAAAGACGGGTCTAGAAAAAAGGTTAGACGAAGATATTATTGGTAAAGTTGGTTTTCAAAGATATGAAGTTAATGCTTTTGGAAAAAGAATAAAGCAAATAAAAGTTGACCCAGGCCAAGCAGGAAAAAGCTTTAAGACAACTTTGGACTTAGAAGTACAAGATTTTGTTAGCGAAATATTAAAAGATCAAGCTGCCTCTGTTTGTGTAATGGATATTTATAACGGAGACATAGTGTCATTAGTTTCATCTCCATCCTATGATCCTAATGCATTTGTACATGGTGTTGAAAACAAATATTGGAAAAGCTTGATTAATAATAAAAAGAAACCTTTAATCAATAAAGCAATTTCTGGTTTGTATCCCCCAGGATCGACAATTAAAACTCTTGTAGCATTAAGTGCATTAGAAAATAAAATTGTTAGACCTTTAAATACTGTTAAATGCACAGGAAAAATAGAACTATTTGGTGAAAAATTTCATTGCTGGAAAAAGAAAGGTCATGGAACTATGAACATGCGCTCAGCAATAAAAAGATCTTGTGATGTTTATTTTTATGAAGTGGCAAGAAAATTAGGTGTTGATAGATTATCGGAAACAGCAAAAAAATTTGGTTTAGGAAAAAGAGTTTTACAAGATTTTTCTGAAGAGCGTTCAGGAGTTGTTCCAAGCACAACTTGGAAAAAAAAATATATTGGACAAAATTGGTATCTAGGGGAAACTTTACACTCAGGTATCGGACAAGGTTATTTTCAAAGCACCCCTATACAACTATGTTTAATGACTGCACAAATTGCTAATGGTGGTTTTGAAATAAAACCAAGAATTTTGTTTGATAAAGAAAAAAATAATTTAAAAGAGTATCTAAAATTTAAAAATGAAAATCCAGGTCAGCCTCTTCCCCAGGAATTATTAGTATCTAATTTTGACTTAAAACCATTATTTAAAAACCAGGAAAACATTAAGATTATTAAAGATGCAATGTATTCATCCTCAAATGAACCAGGCGGGACGTCTTATAGGTCTAGATTAGATGATAAGAGATTTACCTTTGCTGGTAAGACTGGTTCATCTCAGATTAAAAAATTTACGGAGGCGCAAAGAGAAGCAGAAGTTAAGCAAGAAAGTTTAGATTATAAAGATAGAGATCATGCTTTATTTGTTGCCTTTGCACCAGTTAATGATCCAAAATATGCAATTAGTGTAGTAGTCGAACATGGGGGTTCTGGAAGTAAAGCAGCAGCACCTATAGCAAAAAAAGTAATTAAAAAGGTTTTAGAAAGACATGATCTTAGACAATCTGCAGCTAATTTAACAGGGAGCTCAATTTAATGTTTCAACCAAGATCAATACAATCATCATTGAGTTTTAGAGATAAACTTTTTTCTATTGACTATGTATTGGTAATTTCAATTTTGATTTTAGGAATAACTAGTATGTTCGCCATGTATTCTACAGATGGTGGTGAGTTTAAATACCATACTGAGAGTCATATTTTAAGATTTACAGTTTTTTTTGTAATGTTTTTTATTTTATCTTTTGTTCAAATTAGATTTTGGCATACCACAAGCTACTTAATCTATTTCATTTTTTTTATACTACTATTAGGCGTTAAGTATTTTGGCCTAACATCTTCAGGATCACAAAGATGGTTAAATTTTTATTTTATGAATCTTCAACCCTCTGAATTAATGAAGGTAGGATTAATATTATTTTTAGCAAAATATTATCATCGAGTATCAATCGAAAACATTAATAGACTCAAATTTTTGTTTCTCCCAATTGTTGTTTTAATTGCACCAGTCTTATTAGTTGTGATGCAGCCAGATTTGGGAACTGCTCTTCTAATAGCAGCTGGTGGAGTTACAGTTGCATGGCTCGCGGGTGTAAGAGTAAAGTTTTTTGCATATGCTTCAATTATTTTTATTTCATTATTACCTATCGCAATTTCTTTTTTGAAGCCTTATCAAAAAGCAAGAATTTTGACTTTTTTAAATCCAGAGAAAGACCCATTAGGAGCAGGCTATCAAATTATTCAATCTAAAATAGCCATAGGCTCAGGAGGGCTTTTTGGTAAAGGATTTTTAAATGGATCACAGAGTTATCTGGATTATTTACCGGAGAAACACACCGATTTTATTTTTACCCTGTTTTCCGAGGAATTCGGATTCACTGGATCCTTATTTATTTTAGTACTTTATGGAATAATTATTTCAAGATTAGTTAAAATAGGAAATGTTACAAGAAGCAATTTCGGTAAACTCTATTGTTATAGCTTTGCTACTGCTTTTTTTATTTATGTGGTTGTAAATATGGGAATGGTCCTAGGTTTATTACCTATTGTGGGCTCACCTTTACCGATAATGTCATATGGAGGATCATCAATGATGGCTATAATGCTGGGTTTAGGCATTGCAATGTCTTGTAAAATTTATAAAGATATTCCTGTAAATTAAAAAAAACCTATAATGGTCAAAAACATTTTTTAAAAAAGACTTGTTAATATGGCCGATAGATGATTAGATTATATAAATAAAAAGTTATGTTTGGTGATAAAAAAAATAAAATTAAAGACACAGAAAGATCGCTAATTAGCGAAACAGTAAGCATAGAAGGAACTATTAATAGCTCTGGAGCAATTGATATTGCAGGCCTAGTTAAAGGTCCTGTAATTTCAAAAGAAATAATTATAAGAGAAACGGGCTCTATCACTGGATCAATAGAAGGCGATAGAATTGAAATTCATGGTCACATGGACGGAAAAATATCAGGCGATGATGTAATAATTGGTAGCACAGGAACAGTTAAGGGCGACATAGAGTTTGCAAATAATTTAAGAACAGAAAACGGTGCTGATATAGATGGTTATATTAAAAAAACACAAGGATCAAAATCTAAACTATCTCCAGACTTTTTATTCAGTAAATCTAAAGTTGAAAAAAAACCTAAAGAAAACGGTGGTTCAGACAATATTTTAAACAAAGAAAAAGAAATTCAAGCCTAATCTACCGCACTACTAAATCAATCAAGTTTGCTTTATAAATTTCCAAATGGAAAACAATAAATGTAAATCAGTTGGAATAATTGGCTCTGGTATACAAGGTGTTTGTGCAGGACTGCAATTAATTAAAAAAGGTATTCCCGTTGTTATTTTTGATCGGCATGATCCAATGTCATCAGAATTTAAACCTGCGTCATACGGAAACGCTGGACACTTTTCACCTTATGCAGTTTTAAAATTTAATAGACCAGATATTTTAAAGGATATACCTAAAATGCTTTTTAGTTCGTATGGACCCTTAGCTTTAAAATGGAATTACATTTTTAAAATGTTGCCCTGGATAAAAGGTTATATCAAAAATTGTAATAAAAGTTCAATGTTACATACAGCAAAATATATGCATCAAATTGCCAGTTCAGCTGATGAGGCATATGAAGAGATATTTAAAGAAATTGATATTTCCAACCTAGTTGAAAAAAAAGGAATTATCTATGTTTGGTCAAATAAAAATTTAAGAAGTAGAAAATTAGAGATAACAGTCAGAAATGACTTAGGTATTAAACAAAAACTCCTATCACAAAAAGAAGTTTTAAACTTAGAGCCAAACTTAAGTCCAATTTTTGATGCTGGAGTGCTTTATGAAAACAGTATGTTTACAAGAAATCCTCATGCAGTTTTGAAACTAATTTTTAAACTATTTTTAAAAAAGGGTGGAAAATTTATACAAGAAAATATTAAAAGTTTAAAACAAGTTAATGAAAATACCACGATAATTCATTCTGAAAAAAACAAATATGATTTTGAAAAAATTGTCGTAGCCGCGGGGGCATTTTCAAAAAAACTAACAGATCAGCTTGATGAAAAAATTCCTTTAGATACAGAGAGAGGCTATCATGTTCATTTTAAAGAAATGGATAAACTTATTTCAAGACCTGTAATTTGCCTAGATAGGGGTTTTAGTTTATCACCAATGGAACAGGGTTTAAGAGCAGTGGGTACAGTTGAATTTGGTGGTTTATCAAATCCACCCTCAAAAAAAAGGATAGATTACATTATTAAAAGCGCTAAAGAATTTTTGCCTCAATTAGGAAATCACTATGATGAATGGATGGGTTTCAGACCCTCTTTACCTGATTTTTTACCTGTAATAGGTCCATCGTTAAATAATAAAAACATTATATATGCATTCGGGCACGATCACTTAGGCTGGACTTTAGGTGCAATTACAGGCAAAATAATTTCTGGTATTGTGTCAGGAGAAAAAACAAATATGGATCTTTCTCCTTACAGCTCAAAAAGATTTAATTAGGAATTATTTGTCAAAAAATTATATAGCATACCTGTTTCTAGTACTTGCTGCATTATGTTGGTCTGGTAATTTTATTGTAGGAAAGTTTGCGACTCTTTTTCAAATACCTCCTTTATCCCTAAATGTTTTAAGGTGGATTTCAGTTTGGTTTATCCTAATACCTTTTACGTATAAAGAAATCTATAACAATTTTACTTACATAAAAAAAAATTTGCTTGTAATCAGTTTTATGGGAGTAATTACAATTAGCACTTTTAATTCAGTGGTTTACTTTGCACTTAATTATACCCAGGTAGTAAATGCAGTTCTGATGCTTGCAGCTATCCCAGCAGTTACGATTGTTCTTTCATCCATTATGAAAATTGAAAAAACAAATTTTCTTCAAATATTTGGACTAATAATGTCAATCATAGGAGTTGGAGCAATAATTTCTAATGGAGATTTTCAAAAAATAATTACATTAAGTTTTAACAAAGGAGATGTGTGGATGTTAGTTTGCGTAATAACTTGGTCGCTTTATTCAACCTTACTAAAAAAACATAACTTTAAGCTTTCACAATTTACGTTAATACAGCTTATGGTTACAGTAGGAATACTTTTTTTGATACCACAATTATTATATGAAAATTATATTGGTCTAGAATTGAATTTTAATAAGGCATTTTATTTAATTTTATTTTATGTTGTAATTTTTCCCGCCATAGCTGCTTATTATTTTTGGCAAAAAGGAATTGAAATGATTGGCCCAAATCGTGCTACAATGTTTATTCAATTGATGCCTTTATTTAGTGCGATAATGGCAATAATTATTTTTAAAGAAAAATTAGAGTTATATCATTTTGCTGGAGCTATTTTTATAGTATCAGGTATTTATTTATCTAATAGGAAAACTCAATGATTAAAGTAGCTGTACTAGACGATTATCAAGACATTTTTAAACAAATTATTGATGTTCAGAAATATTCTAAAGTATTTGAATTTCAAATATTTAATGAACCATTTTCAAATGAAAATGATGCAATTGTAGCTTTAGAAGGATTTGAAGCTCTATTCGTAATGCGTGAAAGAACCCCAATGACAAAATCCTTGCTGACTGCGCTACCTAAACTAAAGTATATCATGACATCGGGAATGCGAAATAAATCTATTGATTTAGAAATAACAAAAAAAAATAATATAGTAGTTTGTGGCACAGAGATTAATTCCAATCCAGCAGCTGAAATTACATGGGCTTTGATATTAGGTTTGCTTAGAAACATGAAGCAAGAAATTGATAATATGTTTCAAGGATATTGGCAGTCTACTTTGGGTTTTGAGCTAAAAGGCAAACTATTAGGTTTAATCGGTCTTGGTAAAATCGGCACACAAGTAGCACAAGTTGCAAAAGCGTTCGGTATGGAGGTTTGCGCGTGGAGTGAAAATCTAAATTTAACTCATGCAAACAAGTTAGGCGTATTACCTATGAGCAAGGAAGATTTACTAAAAACCGCTGATATAGTTTCAATTCACGTTGTATACGGTGAAAGGTACAGAGGACTTATTGCTAAAAAAGAATTAGATTTAATGAAAAAAACATCATTTTTAATTAATACTTCTCGTGGCCAAATAATAAACGAGGATGATTTAATAAAAGCTTTAAAAGATGAGTCAATCGCTGGTGTAGGATTAGACGTTTATGATAAAGAGCCTCTTCCTCAAGATCACAAATTAAGATTTTTTCAGAATGCTCTTTTATTGCCCCATATTGGTTATGTAACAGCTGAAAATTACTCTAAATTTTATATACAAATGATTGAAAATCTTGAAGGATGCATCAAAAACAAGCCTTTAAGAGTAATTTCATAAAATAATATCTTCTATTACAGGTTGTATTTGGTATACTCATTATGAACGGAGTTATTGTATTTATATTTATATAAATTCAATAACTTAAAAATAATTAAGAAAGAAGTATGGGGAAAATTATTGTCTTATTAACAACTATGTTGTTTCTTAGCGGTTGCGCTGAGTCAGTTGCGTTGCTCGGAACGTCAATTGGTGGAGCTTCAAATGGTAAAATTCTTCAATCTTCCTTAAATTCTGCAATAAGCTATGGAGTTAAAAAACAAACCGGCAAAGCTCCTTTGGAACATGTTAAAGCTTATGCTGAAAAAATAAATCCTGAGAAAAAAAAGGAGCCATGCGTATCTTTTCTTGAAAAAACTAACTCAGAAATTTGTGCAATTATAAAAAAAAGACTAATTATAACAAAATCAAAAATAAAATATTTAGATAAACCACTCCTAAGCGAAAATACAAATTTAATTAATTAAATCTTTACTACTTTAAGTTGTGTTAATAAAGATCGTACAGTTAATAATTAACTTTAATTTAAAAAACAAGCAGATATATGGAACCAATAATAAACATTTCAATAAATTATGAAAAAGATTTTTTTTTTATTTACGGTTTTATTCTTGTTAAACGGTTGTGCAGAATCCGTTGCTTTACTTGGTAGTTCGGTAGGTGGAGCCTCTAGTGGAAAAATTCTTCAATCTTCATTAAATTCAGCAATAAGCTATGGAGTTAAACAAAAAACAGGAAAAACTCCTTTGGGGCACATGCTCGCATACGCAGAAGAAAAAAATCCTGAAAAAAAGAAAGAGAAATGCATCTCATTTATTGAAAGCACAAGGTCAGAATTTTGCACAATTGCTAAAAAACAAATATCTTTGACTAACAAAGTTGTGAAAGAGAAAGCATTAGAAATTGTTAAAAAATATCCTAAGAATAAAGATATGTCTTTAGAAAAAGAAAAAGATTTGGTAAATAGTTTTTTTCAATCAAAAAAATCTCCTAGAAAACTTGCAATTGCTTTTCAGAATAGAATAAAAGAAAAAGGAGATTCATGGCCTCAATTAAGTAAATCGAGGCCATAAATTAATTGTTAAGCGGCTAATGCTTGTTTAATATCAGCAATTATATCGTCCGGATGTTCAATACCAATTGACAACCTTACGTATCCTGGTGTTACACCAGCAGCTAATAATTCTTTATCATTTAGCTGACTATGTGTTGTTGTTGCTGGATGTATCGCTAAACTTCTTGCGTCACCAATATTTGCAACATGATATAGAAGTTTAAGATTATCTATAAATTTTGCTCCAGCCTCTCTTGTACCCACATCCATCCCAACTAAAGAACCATATCCTCCCTGCATATATTTCTTTGCTCTTTCTTTTATTTCACCTTGATGGTTTGTAGGATATATTATGTTTTTAACCTTTTTTTGTGTTTCCAAAAAAGATACAACTTTTTCTGCATTACTACAGTGTTGTTTCATTCTAAGGGCCACTGTCTCTAAACCTTGAATTATTTGGAAAGCATTAAATGGACTTAAAGGTGCACCTAGATCTCTTAACAACACCACTCTAGCTCTTATTGCAAAAGGAATGTTAGCTCCAGTAAGTTGAGGTACAGCGTCTGCCCAAATTGCTCCGTTATAACTTTGATCAGGTTCATTCATTAAAGGTTGTCTTTTTCTATCTTTTGTCCAATCAAAATTTCCACCGTCTACAATTATTCCACCAATTGAAGTTCCATGGCCACCAATATATTTCGTTAAAGAGTGCATAACAACTGCTGCACCATGTGCTAAAGGTTTGCAAATCACTGGAGAGGCAGTGTTATCAATTATTAACGGTATGCCTTTCTTTCTACCAATATCAGCGACTTCTTTTATTGGAAAAACTCTTAAGTAAGGATTTGGACAAGACTCTCCGTAATAAGCTCTTGTTTTTTCATCTGTCATCTTTTCAAAGTTTTTTGGATCTGCAGGATCTGCAAACCTAACTTCAATACCCTGTTGTCTTAGAGTATTTTTGAATAAGTTCACTGTTCCACCATAAAGATCTGTAGAAGCAACTACATTGTCTCCAGCTTGTGCTAAGTTTTGTATACAAAAAGCTGAAGCTGCTTGACCCGAACCGACTGCTACCGCAGCTAATCCACCCTCTAAAGCGGCTACTCTTTTTTCTAGAACATCTACTGTAGGATTCATAATTCTAGTGTAAATGTTTCCAAACTCTTTTAGTCCAAATAAATTTGCAGCTGTTTCCGCATTTTTAAATTGATAAGAAGTAGTTTGATAAATTGGTACAGCTACGGCTGTAGTTGCTGGATCGCTTCTGTACTCGCCTCCATGCAGGCCAATTGTTTCTGGATGTTTAAAGTTTCCCATTTTATTTCTCCTTTTTTAGTACTTCGACGATATGTCAGGCGTACAATATAGTTCAAATGCCCGGTTTAATTTTGATGATGTTTCAAAAAAAAACCACCGTCTAAAGCGGTGGTCATAAGACTTGATCGCTTTAGCTGGATTTTTTAAGCGCTCAGCAATTTGACTTAAATCAGCGCTATAAGATGATTATGGTTCTTTAAGCATATTTGTCAAGTTGTATAAAACTGTTGAATTATAAGGTTAATTATCCTTATCCCTGTTACCTTTTTACCTTGGATTTCTTTTGTTATTTTCTACTTTTTTGCTACTTTATGTAGTGAAAAAAAAATACTCAATTTTTAGTTTAATTAAAAATGCCTTTTCTAATAATGAGAATTGGCAAAAGATGTGGGAAAGTCCCGAACCTAAAAAAGGTTACGATGTAATTATTGTTGGTGGAGGTGGTCATGGACTTGGCACTGCATACTATTTAGCAAAAGAGCATGGTTATAAGAATATAGCTGTAATTGAAAAAGGTTGGTTAGGTGGTGGTAACACTGGAAGAAATACCACTATTATCCGATCAAACTATCTTTGGGATGAAAGCGCACATTTGTATGATCATTCTGTTAAATTATGGGAAAATCTTTCTGAAGAATTAAACTTTAATATGATGTTTAGTCAAAGAGGAGTTATGAATTTAGCACACAATGAA
>MDTG01393440.1_pt1 | contig 12323 bp, 13 predicted proteins | sample 811421 | NCBI WGS metagenome assembly MDTG01 (sample SAMN05326645, study PRJNA326480) | marine metagenome | isolation source: seawater | place: Pacific Ocean: South East | collected 2011
AACACACATAGCTGTAGTGTCACAATTAGCTACCCAGAAACGCATGCATTCTGAAACAGCATCAACTAGCGTTTGGCTTCCCGAATAAACAGGTATGACTTCAGCACCGTTTTTTTTAATAGCTTTTACATTTGGCTGTTGTCTTTCAATATCTTTTGCCCCCATAAAAATTTTACATTTTAAACCAAACTTTTTAGCTGCCATACTTAACATTTTACCTGCATATCCAGCACCAGTATCTCCACATATGATTTTTTTCCCAGATCGTTTTGCCAGCAAACAATGAACCGTAGCATTATAAATTTTGTGTGCACCACCATTTGCATCTGAAACAACTTTTGACCAGATCTGAGCTCCTCCAATATGTCGTGTTAAATTTTCTAATTTAATGAACCGAGTTGGTGCTCCAACCCAATTTTTAAAATATCTATCTCTTTCTGCGATAAATCTTTTATCTTTTTTTAATTTATTAAAAAGAATTTCTAAATCTTCGATTGGCTTCTTTAGTGTTTCAGGAACAAAATTTCCTCCAAATTTGCCTCCCCAAAAACCAAGTCTGTTTCCTTGATCAATTACTGGTATTCTTTTTTTAAGTTTCATATTTTTGAAGATAAATTTAATAATTTATTAATTATATTAATATCTTTTTTTCCATTTTTATCCTCTAGTGCTCCACTTAGATCAATTATAAAATCTTTGTTTTTAAAGCTAGGAATATCGTCAATTTGAATATTTCCTGCAATCATTTTATTCAACTCTTTAGACACACCATTTAGCAAATTATGATCAAAACTCTCAGACTTATGATAACCTTTTGAGTCAAATAGAATTATATCTGAAATACTTGAGTAATCTTTATACCTAATTACATCATCTTTATTTGAAATAGTAATAGCTGTAATTATCTTAATTTTATATTTAAATTTTATCTCTTTTGTTCTCTCAGGACTTACATCATAAAGTTGATAGTAATCAAAGTTTAAATTTTTTATCTTTTCTAAAATTTCATCACTTGGTTTTACAAGAACAGAGGTAAATTTTATATTTTTTTTCTCAATATTAACTAATTTTTTTAATTTTTTATATTCAACAAATCTTCTACTTTTTTCATAGTTAGTAATGAAACCTATAAATTTTGGAGGGTAAGGATGATTCAAAATATAATTAAGAGTTTTAGGATCTGAGACCCCACAAATTTTTAACCCTTTGATCATTGGTACAAGTGGTTGACTAGCGATCGTGTATTTTTTTTGATATTGCCTTTTGTTAAATCCCTACCTATCACCAACCAATCAGCTCCATTTATATAGGCTTCCTTAGGAGTTAAAACTCTTTTTTGATCACCCTTTTTTGATGTAAATCTTATTCCTGGAGTTATTATTTCTTTTTTGAATTGTTTCTTAATTATTTTCACTTCTTGTGCACTACAAACAATTGCATCTAATTTTGCTTTATTAGCCAATTTTGCTTGATGTAGGACCAATTCCTTAACGTCTTTATTAAATCCAATTTCTTTCAAAGCTTTATTATCCAACGATGTAAGAATTGTTACACCAATTAATTTTATTTTACCTGATACTTTTTTTGCTGCTTTAAGAGCATTTAAGCCTGAACTTATATGGATTGTAAGATAGTTAACTTTTAAATCCTTAATTGCTTTTATTGTAGATGCACATGTGTTTGGAATATCGTGCAGTTTCAAATCTGCAAAAGTTATTTTATGCTTTAATTTAGATAAAAAAAGCCTTCCATTATTTGAATTTAAAAACTCCAAACCAAACTTGTAACCAATCTTTAACTTTTTATTTTGAGTGTCACTTATTATTTTTTTTATCTTAGCTATCTTAGTAGTATCACAAGCTACAAATATTTTACTCTTTTTCATTATTGATCTTTTTAAACATTTCTTTACTCATTTTCCAATGTATTACTTTTTTGGCTGGAACTGCAATTTTATCCCCTGTTTTTGGATTTCTTCTTATGGACGATTTTTGATTACGAATACTTAAAGATCCCCATCCTCTAATTTCAACTCTTTCACCTCTTTTTAGTGACTTTTTCATCTCTTCTAATATTATATTAGTTACTTTTTCAATATCTTTTTTTTGAAAATTTGGAAAGCTTTTAGATATTTGTTTTAAAAGTTTTGATTTAACAACAACCAATTTTACACTACTTTTATAAGCTTAATTATTTTTTTTTATCTTTTTTCTTTAAGTCCTCTGACAAAGACGAAAAAGGAAGGTTTTTTCCTGAACCTTCAGCTCCATATTTTTCCAGAGCTTCTTTCTTTTCTATTTCTTCTAAGAGTTTCATACTTAAAGAAATTTTACGTTTTTCCAAATCAATTTCAGAAATTGCACAGTCTATTTTTTCTCCCCCAGTAAATCTTGATGGTCTTGCATCCCCTGGATTAATAGCTATTTGAGATTTTTTAATCACAAAATCCATTTCACAACCCTCTGGTCTTACAGTAAGCCCTTTGTTATCTGTTGAAATAATTTTTACCGTGATAGTTTGATTTTTCTTTTTATCGTTGAACCAATCTAAAGGATCTTTTTGTGTTTGTTTATATCCAACTCTTATTTTCTGCTCTTCAATTTTTATCTCTAATACTTTAACAGTTATTTTGTCACCTTTCTTATATTTTGCTAATTCTTCTTCTCCATTATTTAAATATGTAAGATCATTACAATGTAAAAAAGTATCTACATTAACATCATCAATTTTTACAAATAAAGAGTACTCATTTTTGTTTATGATTTCGCCATTTACAATAGTTCCAATAGGATATTTTTTATTAAATATTTCGAATGGATTTTCTAAAGTTAATCTATGAGAAATTGCGACTCTCCTTTTCTCTTTATCGATCTCGGTAATTATACAATTTATTTCATCACCAATCTTAAACATTTTTTTGGCTGATACATTTTTTTTTGCCCAACTTAGCTCGCTTGAATGTAATAATGTTGTTAAACCTGGCTCTAATTCACAGAAAGCACCAAAGTCCATGATTTTAGTAACTTTAGCTTTGTAGACTTTATTAAGCTCATAATTTTCTATATGCTCAAAAGGGTCTGGAGACATCTGTTTAACTGAACATCCCACTTGAAGCTTTTCTTTATCGACTGATATTACTTTTAAGTCATGTTTCTCTCCAATTGTAAAAACCTCATCAGGATGGTTTACTCTCGAATAAGAAATTTCTTGTAAATGAACTAAAACATCAAGCTCACCATTTACATTGAAGAAACAACCAAATGAACTGTAGCCTTTCACCTCTGCACCTTTTATAATATCACCGATCTTATACTTCTCTATGATTTTTGCTTTATCCTCTTTTTTAAAAGATGAAATGATTTCTCTCCTTGATACACATGCATTACCTCTCACTTTATCTAATTTAATCAATGCAAATTTTTGTGGTTCATTCATAAGATGGCTAATATCCTTAAGAGGTTTATCACTTATCTGGGAACCTGGTAAGAACATTAGAGAACCTGTCTCTAAGTGCTCAACTATGCAGCCTCCTTTACATTTAGAGGTGATCTTTCCCATAATTGGTTCCTTCTTTTCATAAGCTTCAACTAATTTATCCCACCCTTTAATTTTTTGAGCTTTGCTAGCAGAAACAACAACCTCACCCATTTTATCCTCTAATTTTTCTAACAGGACTGAAATTTTTTCACCAACTTTAATTTTCTCACTCAAACCCATAGTTTTAAGTTCATTTATATCTATAACAGGTTCTGACTTAAGGCCATCGACATGCAAAAAGACGTACTTTTCAGTAATTTTGTTTACTTTTCCCTCAATTATTTTTCCCTCTTCAATATTAATTTTTGATAGCTGACTATTTAGTAGTTTTTCAAACTGTTGATTATCAGGATTATTAAGGTCTTTATAAATTTCCATTAATTATTAATTTTTTTATCTATAATTTTTTTTATTTTTAAAAAACACGCTCTTTTAGATAAATTTGTGGTGTTAATCAATACTGAATCTTTGGTTTTCTTGAGTGGTGAAAGTTTTCTAGAATAATCATTTTTATCACGTTTTTTAATGCTTTTTAGAACCTCATTATATGAAATATTTTTTTTTAACTGCTTTAACTCTTTAAATCTCCTATATGCTCTAGTTTTAACATTAGCTGTTATAAAAAATTTAAATTCTGCATCAGGCATTATTTTGTATGTGATGTCTCTACCATCAAGACATGATCCATTGTATCTTTGTGGAGGATTGTTGGCACAGTTTTTTTGAAAAGAATAAACTAACTTTCTAATTTTTTTATCTTTAGCAATAATGGACGCAACTGTTGCAACTTTATCGGATAATAGTTTTTTATTTTTTAAATTAACAATTTTTAATTTATCTATCTTTTTTTTTAAATATTTATAATTATATTTAGAGGGTGTCGAGATTTTGATATTTGCTACATATCTGTAACATCGACCTGTATCAAGATGTAATAAGTTATAATGTTCAGAAATAAGCTTTGCTTGTGTTCCAGCACCAGCTGCCGCCGGTGAGTCAATAGCAACCTTAATTAGTTTTTTTTTCTTTACCATTATCTTTTTAAATTATTTATAATTTTTAAAAAACTTGGAAAGGAGGTTTTTATGGATTGACTATCGTGAATAGTCCATATGCCTCCAAACGAAAGTGCCGCAATCACACTTGTCATGAATACTCTGTGATCTTTTAAATAATTCTTAATAACGATTTTCTTTCTAACTTTTAAATTTGGATTACCAAAAATTTTGATAGAATTATTTGTTGCAATATTTTTAATACCCATTTTATTTAAAATTAATGAACCCCATTTAAGTCTTGGACTTTCTTTTTTGTTCAACTCGGCCAACCCTTTAAAGTAAGAAATTCCATTGGCTTTAGCAGCCACTAAAAAAATAACTAAAAACTCATCTATAGCACTTGCATTTAATTTAGAGGGGCAATTAATTGGTTTAATTACTCGGGAACTTTGAATTTTGATATCTGCAATCTTCTCTCCCTTATAAATTCTTTTATTTTGAAATGTTATTTTGACTCCCATTTTTTTAAGAATAGTAATAACACCAATTCTTGATGGATTTATATTCACGTTTTTAATTAAAAGTTCTGATCTTTCAGATAGAGCTGTAAGCACAATAAAAAAAGCACTAGAGCTTATATCAGAGGGGATATCGTAATTTAAATTTTTTATTTTCTTTATTTTTTTAATCTTTATAAGATCATAATTCTTCTTTTTTATAACTTGAATTGGTAAATTCAAATTTTCCATTATTTTTTCTGTATGGTCGCGACTTTTTTTTGCTTTAATGTAAGTAGTTCCATTAGCTCTCATTGCTCCAAGAATTACCGAACTTTTACATTGAGCGGAACCTCTTGTTTCACTATACCTAATTGGACTAAGATTTTTTGATCCTTTAATTGTAAGTGGTAAAGAATAATTATTTCTTAATTTAAACTTAGCTCCAAATTTAGATAAGGGTAAGGCAACTCTTTTAAAATCTCTCTTTGATAAGCTTTTATCTCCAATTAATTTTATAGTTTTAGTCGAGTTAATTAATAATCCTAGAATTAATCTTCCCAAGGTTGCAGAGTTTTTTGCGTTTAAAACAATGTTTTTTTTATACTTATAACCGTCCACACCTTTTCCAAAAACAATAAAAAAATTTTTTCTTTTAGTAACTTTTATTCCAAATTTTTTGATAACTTCAATTGCTGCCAAAACATCCTCTGATATTAATAAATTTCTTGCTTTAGAAGTACCAGAAGCTATTGAAGCAAATAAAACCCATCTAATACTTATACTTTTATCGCCACTAACAAAAATTTTTTTATTAAAACTATTGATTTTTTTTTTATTATTATTTGATTAGTCATTTTGACTAGTTTATTTTGAAACTATCACCAAAATATGCATTCTGTGCATTTATATTTTTAACTAAGTTTGATGGTGTATCTTGTGCTATAATTTTGCAGTTACTTAAAATCATCGCCACATCGACACAAGCAAGAAGATCTCTTGCTTGATGGTCGCAAATACAAATTGAAATACTATTCTCTTGTTGTAAATTTACAATTATTTCCTGGAGCATTTTGATAGTCAAAACGTCAAGAGCAGCGAATGGTTCATCTAAAAGTAAAACTTTTGGCTCACTTAACAAGGCTAATGCTAGAACTAATTTTCTTTTTTGGCCGCCTGAAAGATGTTTTGCTTTTATTCCCTTTAGATTATCTAACTCAAATTTTGAAATAACATAGTTTATTCTCTCAGACCTCAAATTTTTATCTTCGATTACAATTTCACTGATCGCTTTCAAGTTATCAATCAATGATAAATCATTAAAATAACCACCGTACTGGGGAACATAACCAACTTTGAATTTTTTTGTCCTTAAGTAAATTGGAAAATTTGTTGCATCATGTCCATTGATAAATATCTTGCCATATTTTGGTGAAATTAATCCTGTTATAAGATTAAATATAGTTGATTTACCAACTCCATTAGGTCCCAACATTCCAAAAATTTGCCCTTCATTTATACGGAAGCTAATATTGTCTAGAATGAGCCTGTTTCCATATGCCAATGAAATATTTTTAAATTCTATTATTGTGTTTATATTTTTGAATGATTTAATTCTGAATTTTTTAATTATCGCCATAAATATTTATTGATTTTATTTTAACTTTTTTTTTTTCATCGTACATAAATATCTTTGTATTTTTAGACACTATATCAATTTCAACAACATCAGCTTTTAGAATATTTTTTTGATTTGAATAAACAACATTTTTTGAAATTATCAATAAATTTCTAATTAAGGAGAAATCTACATAATCGCTATTAATTTCATTGGTTCTATACTTAATTGATACATTTTTAGAAAAAATAGTGTCATTGTTATTAATGTTATATTTTCCAAAGTCTGATTTAATTTTTATTTTTTGTCCATCAACCATTTTTATAACTGCTTTTACTTTAGTTAGGAAAATTATTTTACTATTATTTATGTCTATCTGTCCTTCATTTGCATATAATAAATATTCATTTCCTTTTGCATCTTTCGATGAATAGTTTACATCATTTATAATATTTGTGGTTGTGTCTAAATCTTCAACAACAGACGGTTCCGATTGAGACACTTTTTCCTCTTCTTTTGTTAATTTGAAATAAAAAAAAAAAGTAAAAGCTAAAATCAGAAGCCCTATTAAAACTTTAATCACTAAACTTTTGGTCATTTAAGATATATTTGATTGCAGTATTGTATGAACATGAAGAACACCAATTGTCTTTTTTTTATCTTTTTTGTCAAAGACACATAGCGAGGTTATCTTTTTGTTGTTCATCATGGATAAAGCCTTAGCAGCTAGAGAACTTTTTTCAATAGTTATGGGGTTTCTAGTCATCACTTGATTAACTTTCGTAGTAAGTAAATTTTGGTTTTTCTGATTAAATCGTCTTATTTGGCCATCAGTTATAATTCCTGTAGTCTTCTTTTTACTATTTTGAACAATTAAAACACCAAGTTTTTTATCACTTAATATTTTTAAAGCATTTTTCATTTTTAAATTTTCATTTACAAAGGGTATCTTTTTTCCAGTTAGCATTATATCTTCAACAGTTTTCAATTTCGCACCCAATGCTCCTGCTGGATGTAATTTTTTAAAATCAAGTTTATTAAATTTTTTCTGCTTCATTAAGGAAATTGCTAATGCATCACCTAAAGCTAATTGAACTGTTGTGCTTGATGTGGGAATAATACCCCCTGACTCTTTAACTTGAGGTGTTAACAATTTAATATCTGAGGCCTTATATAGAGTTGAGTCTTTTTTAGAAACGATTCCGATTAATAAAATTTTATTTCTGTTAGCATACTGGATTATATTTTTTAACTCATTGGTTTCACCAGAATAACTTATTAAAATTAAAATATCTTTCCTAGTAATACTACCAAGATCTCCATGAGATGAATTGCTTGCAGATAAAAAAAAAGAGGGTGTCCCAACGGATGAAAAAGTTGCTGCAATTTTACTCGCTATTAAACCACTCTTACCAACACCACAAAAAATTACTTTAGAATTACATTTGGCTATTTCATTTACTGCCTTAGTAAACGAGCTATTTAAACTTTTTTTTAATTTTATTAATCCTGCAATTTCTAAGTTTATTACGTCCTTAGCAAATTTGATGTAATTTTTTTTCATTCTTAGTGTTCAAAAGTTGATAGTTTATAACCAGCTATTTCCATATCAACTATGACAGGTATTACTTCCATAGATTTTTTAAATAGATCGATTCTTTTCTCTCTTTCTAACATTTTAATCAACTTATTTCTTATTTCAAAAAGATGTTCCGTATCTGAAGCCGCATACTTAATTTGTTTTTCAGAGAGATTTGGATCACCCCAGTCACTTTGTTGCTCTTTTTTAGAAATATCTCTTCCACACAATTCTTTCACTAGGTCTTTGTAGCCATGGTATGAACTGGCAGTTCTAGCTATTTTTGATGCAACTTTTGTACAAAAGATGTTTTTTGGCTGGACTTTCAAATGATATTTTAACCATAAAAGATCCTGTCTGGCATAATGCATTATATATTGAGTATTTGCATTAGACAGAGCCTTTACTAGATTAGGTGCGTGATATGTTTCTCTATCAAGTTTGATTAAGTAAAAATTTTTTGACTCAAGCCCTAATTGAACTAGGGTCAGTGGGTCTCTGCCAAGCACTAAACCTAAAGCTTCATTATCAAGACCAATTAATTTTTCATTTGATAAATCTAAATCTTCAGGTAAATCGTTTTCAAAGACTTTAATATTACTCATATATATTTATATATATATAAGACTAATTAATAATGTCTATTTTTTGATTACTATTATGAAAAAAATTTTAATATGGGGAGGCACTGGGCAGGTTGGCACTCATCTCATAAGGAAGTTGACACAGAATAATCACACAGTAACAGTGGTGACTAGAAATATACACCAAAAAGGTCATTTGATAAAAACTCAAGGTAATGCTGGCTTTATTGAAATTAAGGAGTGTAGTATTTTTGAAGAGGATAAAATAAGAAAACTTTTTGAAAACACAGATATTTGTATCAATTTAATTGGCATTTTGTTTGAAAAAAAAAATGGTAATACTTTTAAGAATATTCATTCTATTTTCCCGACGCTACTTGCGAAGCTCTGTAAAGAATATAAATTAAAACAATTTATACACCTTTCTGCACTAGGAATAAACAAGGCAGTCGACTCTAGTTATGCGAAAAGTAAACTAGATGGTGAGCAAAACGCTCTAAAGATATTTCCGCATACAACAATCTTAAGGCCTTCGATAGTTTATTCATCCTCTGACAATTTTAGTTGTAACTTAATGACATTATTAAGCAGGCTACCAGTTTTCCCTCTATATTATAATGGTGGAACAAAATTTAGTCCTATTCATTGCTCAGAATTAACTGATGTAATTAATTTTGCAATCTCAGAAAAAGTAAATTCAAATATTATTGAGTGTATTGGTCCTCAAATACTTTCATTCAAGGAAATTTTACTCATTTTGCTGAAATTAATTAATAAAAAAAGACTTTTACTTCCTTTCCCGTTACCATTAGCAATGCTAACTGCAAAATTTTTTCAACTACTGCCAAATCCCTTACTGACAGTTGATCAATTAACTTTACTTAAATATGACAATATTGCTTCTGGTAAATATAAGACAAATTTCGATATTGGTTTGCCAGCAAAAAAAACTTTCAGTGATGAGGTCAAAAAGTACTCTTATATGTGGACAGATGGAGGTGAGTATTCTAGAAAGAAAGATATTTTGAATTAAAACTTACTTAAGCAGACTTAATTTTCTTCCCAATAAATTCTGGTATTTCTTCTTTATCGACCACATCTTCCTTTTTGCCTTTAGGTTGATAAGCGTAAAGTAAATGAAGTTTACAATATGAAAAATCTTTTAATGAAGTTCTTCCACAAAAATAGAAATTTTGCTCATTTGGATGTCCAACTGGCCATTTACAAGAATTTTCATCAAGCTCCTCTAATTGTTTTGGGTTTTCAGGTTCAAAATCTTTTTCAATAATCAAAGATTTGAATTTGCTCTTTCTTCCTCTCTTAATTTTGTTATTTTTGTGCTCCGTCGAGGCATCATAAGTTTCATTTGATGTCGCTGTTCTAGTCTTAATTTTGGCAGAAAGATTAAGTCTATGAGCTTTTCCAATTACTGCATTCCTAGTAATACCGCCGATTATTTCAGCTATTTGGCTTGCAGTGTTTCCTTTTCCCCAAAGCTCTTTCAATTTATTGACTTTTTCCTCGGTCCAGCTCATAATTTACTATATATAGTATATTAAATAATTTTTAATACAATATAATGATAATTTAATTGTCTTAACAAGAAAAAATTAAGAGTTATTAACAAATAATTAAATTTTATAATTTTTATAAATAGTTCAATCGTTACTTGTATCTATTTACTTTAAAAAATAGAGATTTATTAAAAGAATATTAATTTAAAAATATTTATGAGTCATTTAGCAAGTAATTACAAAAGAAGAAAAATTTCTTTTAAAAAAGGAAAAGGTTCTTTTTTGTTTTCAGTGGACGGAAAAAGATATTTAGATTTTTTAAGCGGAATTGCAGTTAATACTTTGGGTCATTCAAATCCAAGACTAATTAAAGCTTTAAACTATCAAGCAAAAAAAGTATGGCATGTTTCAAATTCGTTCCAAATTCCAGAGGGAGAAAATTTAGCAAAAAAATTAGCCAACAGAACATTTGCTGACAAAGTTATTTTTGTAAATTCTGGTGCTGAAGCCAACGAAACTGCGATTAAAATTGCCAGACGATACTTCTTTTCGATTGGCAAGCCTTACAAAAACAGAATATTATGTATAAAGAATTCATTTCATGGAAGAACTTTAGCTAATATTTTTGCTAGTGGTTCGAAAAAAATGACTGAGGGTTTTGGGCCCAAAGTCAGTGGGTTTGATCATTTCAAGTATGGAGACATAAAGTCTTTAAAGAGCAAAATCACAAAAAAAACAGCAGCGATATTTTTTGAAACTGCAATGGGCGAGTCAGGGATTAAAGTGCATTCAAAAAAATTTTTGAGACAAGTTAAAAAAATTTGCAATGACAAAAAAATTTTATTGATTTTAGATGAAGTTCAATGCGGTATTGGAAGATCTGGTAAGTTTTTTGCATATGAATATGCAAATGTAAAACCCGATATTGTACCTATTGCCAAAGGTATAGGAGGCGGTTTTCCTTTAGGAGCAGTTTTAATGACTAAAAAGGTTTCTATTTGTATGACACCAGGAACACATGGAAGTACTTATGGGGGAAATCCATTAGCAATGGCAATTGGAAATACAATAATGGATGAGATTTTTAAAAAAGGTTTTTTAAAAAATGTGAGAGAAAATTCTAAATATTTTTTAGGTCAATTGAATAATCTGAAAAAAAAATATCCATATGTAATTAAAGAAATCAGAGGAATCGGTTTATTAATAGGAATACAATTGAAAGTAGAGATGGGTAGTTTTATAGATAAACTTACAAAAAATAAACTTTTAACAATAAGAGCTGCAGAAAACGTGGTAAGAATATTACCTCCGCTTAACGTTAAAAAAAAAGAAATCGATTTAGCTTTAAAAATTATAGATAAAGTTTGTTCAGATTATAAATTGTAATGAAACATTTTATAAATATTAAAGATATTCCACCCAAAGATTTAAGAAAAATTCTGATTGATGCAAAAAAGAGAAAAAATTCTAGAAAATATCTAAGTAATTTAGACATTGATAAAGGGTCACCTCTTAAAGGAAAATTACTCATACAAATGTTTGAAAAGTCCAGTTTGCGAACAAGATTAAGCTTTTATTTAGCAATCAAGCAACTAGGAGGAAGTGCATTAACATTAAGGCCCGATGAATTACATTTATCTAAAGGAGGTGAAAGCATAGGAGATACAGCAAAGATATTATCAAGTTTTGGGAATGCTTTCATGTTAAGAACGGATAGTGATAAAAAACTTGAGGAGTTTAAAAAACATTTGTCAATTCCAGTTATTAACGGGTTAAGTCCTTCATCTCACCCAACCCAGATTTTGTCAGATATTTTTACAGTTGAAGAGATAAAGAAGAAGTCTATACATAAATTAAATATTGCTTGGATAGGGGACTGTAATAATGTATTAAATTCTTTAATTGCAGCTTCAATTAAATTTTCATTTAAATTAAAAATTGGTTGTCCTAAAAAATATAAACCAGATAAAAAAATTATGGACTACATACAAAAAAA
>MDTG01187924.1_pt1 | contig 12322 bp, 8 predicted proteins | sample 811421 | NCBI WGS metagenome assembly MDTG01 (sample SAMN05326645, study PRJNA326480) | marine metagenome | isolation source: seawater | place: Pacific Ocean: South East | collected 2011
ATCAACTTTACTTAAAACATCCAAAATTTTCTTTGATGCATTTTCATTTCCATATGGATTTTGAGAATTTTTAATTTTATTTTTAAATTCATCACTTAACCCGATATTTATTGATTTAATAATCTGATTGGTATTCAAAATGGAATTTATAATTGTTTCTCCCTGAATTCTTCCCTTCTGCCTTTCTCCCAAATTAATTGTGGGTATTTTAAAAAAAGGAGCTTCAATAATCCCACTTGAAGAATTACCAATAACCAAATCGACCTTATTCATTATGGATATGTAATTTTTCTGTCCAGCTGAAACAAATGACACTGAGTTTTTAGGGTTTTTTTTGACAAAGTTGTTTATCATGTCAATAATCACTCTTCCACCAGTATCAGAATTAGGCATTGTAAAAATAAAATTTGTGTCTGAAAATGAATCCAAGGCATTTAGGAGATTTTTGAACTGAATTGAACTTTTGTCTTTCTTTAAAGTTTCAGGATGAAATGTTATCAAAAAATTTCTTTTTAAAAAAGAAAAATTTAAATCCTTCTCTAATTCTTTAGTGCTTTTAAATTTAACCCTTATTAAATTTTCTATTCCCAAAGCACCCGTATTGAAAACTCTTTTTGGATCTTCACCTAATTGGATTACTCTGTTACTGTATTCATTTGTAGAAGTAAAATGTAAATGTGACATTTTAGTTATTGAATGCCTGATTACATCATCTATAGCTCCAAGTGTTAATTCACCTCCATGACAGTGAGCAATTGGTATTAGATTTGCAACTGCAGCACAAACTGCAGAAAAAATTTCGTACCTGTCTCCTAGAATTAGAATGATGTCAGGTTTTAATTTTGCGAATACTTCCGAAAATCCCATAATACCAATTCCCATACTTTTCGAAATCCCAGTTCCTGAATCAGAGGAAATTAAAGACTCTACTTTAAAATCAATTTTAAATCCGTCTTTTTCAACTAATCTGTGTGTTAAACCAAACTCATGTGATAAATGCATTCCTGTCAAACATAATTGTAATTTGAATAAATTACTGCTTGACAACTCCTTCAATGTCCAAAAGAGTAGTCCATAATCAGCTCTTGACCCAGATATAACACAAACTTTTTTCATTTTAAATCAGAAAATTTAGTTAATTGATTTTTATTTACATCAACTTTTAAGGCTCTATTACTTAGAGAATCTATTTCCATTGGAGAAATGCCAATTGCAGGACGTAAGGGAATAAAATCCGATTCACACAGTATGTGTCCTTTTTTCAATCTTTTATTGTAAAATAAACTCTTTCTTACTACTTCTTTATTTTTTAATTCTGAGGGACTAGGGTTTTTTATACCGTCCCCAGAAATACATTCACTTGTTTTTCTTATAGAATTAATAAATCTTCTTAATTGTGTGGGTGACAGAGACGCTTTATGGTCGGGGCCATGTAAGTTTTTATTTAAAGTAAAGTGTTTTTCAATAATTTCAGATCCCAAAACCACTGAAGCTATAGCAGCTTCATTACCTAATGTGTGATCAGAATAGCCAATAGAAACATTAAACTCGTCTTTGATATGGTTAATTGCTAGTAAATTAACTTCAGAATTTTTAGTTGGATACTCTGTATTACAATGAAGAATAATTAAATTCTCTTTACTAAACTTTTCTAAATAAATTACTTCTAATGCTTTTTTTATTTCAAAAACATTGGACATACCAGTCGAAAGGATTATTTTTTTTGCTTTCTTAGCAACATATTTTAATAACGGCTTATTAGTAATTTCACCGGACGGTATTTTAAATATTGTTAGTCCATGTTTTAATAGAAAATCTACTGACTCGTTGTCAAAAACTGAAGATAGAAATCCTATACCTTTATCATCGCAATGTGATATAATTTTTTGATACCATTTTTTAGGAATTTCAAGTTTTTTTAACATCGAAAATTGATCTTTATTTTCGGATGTGTTTTTTTTTTGATATTCTGCTTTTAAAGCCAAACTTGAGGCCAAGTTTTTAGCTTTAAATGTTTGAAATTTTATATAATCAGCTCCAGCGTCAGAAGCAATGTCAATCATTTGAATAATATTTGAAAATAATCCATTGTGATTTACACCGGCTTCAGCTATGATTTTTACTTTTTTCATATTACATTTTTTCGTCAAGGTTGCTTTCAAATTCTTTATGACTAAACTCAGGAATCATTTTTTTGAATAATTTAATAAGCTTTGGTTTATTTAAATTAAGTCTTTGATTATTATCCTCTAGCTGATTTATAAATTTGTTAATTTCTTTATGGTAATTCATCAAAGTACTTTTAATAAAAGATATTTTTTCATATGTTTTTTCATCTACGTTATCCGAAGGATTGTAAAACTCCTCTATCATTTTTTCACCAGTTGTATTGGATTTTTTGAAAACGCAAGGCCATTTGTTCATACTCACCAATTTTAGTATTTCCCTTTTGGCCTCACTCTCTCCACATAAATACGGTTGGTATCCACTCTCTTTAAGAAAGCTTTCTGCAATTGATTTAAAACTTTTTAAATGATTTTTTGAGAGTTTTGGAAAATAAATTTCTTTATTTTTCCCAAATAAGGTCGAAAATAGACACAACTCTCCAGCTTCTTGCCCACTCATAAAATATCTTTTCACATCATTAGGAGCAGAAATAGGTTGTCTTTTCTCTAATCTTTTTGTAAAACTGTCTAAAAGTGAGCCATCTGAAAAAGCAACATTAGCAAATCTAGCTGAACTAACAGAAATTCTATTTGAGTATTGAAAAAGAATTAACTCCATAACTCTTTTTGTTGCACCCATAAAATTTTCGGGATTTGTAGCCTTATCTGTTGAAACACAAAAGTATTTTTTTACTCTTTTTTGAATTGATTGTTCAATTGTCTTAACTGTATTTAATATGTTTACTTTTATCATCCTAGTCATGGAATAATAATTTTTTTCACTTCGAACGTGTTTCAGAGCAGACAAATTAATTACGTAATCATAGTTCCCATCATCATTGATAAATGAATCGTAAATTTCAGATCCTATATCAATTGGGAAAGTTTTAAAATCTTGAATTATTTTGTCATTTTGAGAACGAATATCCCTTACCAATTCGACAAGATTATTTTCACTTATATCAACTACATGAAGTCTTTTGGGTTTATATTTTAAAATTAATTTGACCACAAATTGACCTATACTACCCGCTCCTCCAAGGATAAGAAATGAAGATTTATTTATTAAGTTGGACGCTTTATCTTCATAAGCCCTGAAATCATTTGAAAAAATAGAATCTTCTCGATTTAAAATTTTCTCTATCATATTATATTTTCAACCTTTTTTTTTCATTCTTTAAGTCTAACAATTGATCTTCAATACTTTTTAATTGAAGGTTAAGATCATTTGAAATTTTTTTTGTTGATAGGCTCATGTCTTTTGGCCTTGATACAAGAAAATTAAGCTCATCAATTGAAATTGGTCTGATTAAACTTATTGGATAACCGAAAATCTTAGCAATTTTTATTCCAAAATTGAACTTACTAATTCTTTCATTACTTACAATATTGTAAATCCCATACTTTTTTTTGTTTAAAAGTATATGAATAATATTTACAAGCTCTTTTATATATATTGGTGTAAAATATACATCCGAAAAAAGTTTAATTGATTTTGATTCCCTTAAACTTTTAATAATCCAATCACTGAATGAATTCCTGTAACTTGTTCCCCAACCAAAAAAATTAGTTCTTATAACTAATGATTCCGGATTTTTATTTAAAACTTTTTCTTCAGCCTGACCTTTAGTCATTCCATAAATATTTAATGGACATATTGGGTTATTTTCTCGGTAAAAAGATTTTTTCCCATCAAATAAATGGTCTGTAGAAATATGAACGAATTTGATATTTCTTAAATTACAAATACTAGCAATAATTTCAGGCAACTCTGAATTTACTAACTTGGCATTAGCTTTTTCTTTTTCACATTTCTCAACTTCAGTAATTGCTGCGCAATTTACTACCAAATTAGGTTTTACTTCGTTTAAAATATCCCTTATTACAGACTTAGATATTTTTTCAAATTTCTTAACTTCTACATATGGAAAAGTAACTTTTCTTTTGTGCATCAATAATATTATATCCCAATTTTGATGAATTTGATTTGCCCAATTTAAAGCCAAAAGTCCGGAGCCACCAAAAAAGAGTATTTTCTTCTTCATAAATTTTTATTTATCCATTTGGATAAGTCAATCTTGGTCATCCATGACTTATTGATATCCGACCTATAACTAAAGTTTTCTCGAACTGGGATTCCACTTTTTCTTCTGTTTTTATCTTTATACCACTCGTTTATTGCAGGAAGTATTTTATAATAATCGTCATATTCAAATGTATATGGTGCCTCATCACTACCAATCATTTGTTCATGTATTTTTTCACCTGGTCTGATACCAATATTTTTAGTTCTAACTTTAGGGGCGATAGCTTCTGCAATATCTAAAATTTTCATAGATGGTATTTTTTTTACATATATCTCTCCACCAACCATATCGTTTATTGAAAACCAAACCATTTCTATTGCTTGTTCAAGTGTTATCATAAATCTAGTCATTCTTTCATCGGTTATAGGAATCAACCCCTCTTTACTTTTTTCAATAAAAAAAGGAACAACGGAACCTCGTGAACCAATAACATTTCCATATCTAACAACAGAAAATTTTGTTGACTGATTTTTATTATCTGAATTTGCTGCAACAAAAAGTTTATCAGAAGCAAGTTTTGTGGCGCCGTAAAGATTTACTGGGTTACTAGCTTTATCAGTGGATAAAGCTATAACCTTTTCAATTTTTTTTTCCTTGCATACCTCAATTAAATTCATAGCACCGTTGATGTTAGTTTTAATACACTCAAAAGGATTGTATTCCGCTATGGGAACTATTTTAGTGGCAGCTGCATGAATCACAATGTTTACTCCCTCAAGAACACTTTTTAATCTTTCTTTGTCTCTTATATCCCCAATTACAAATCGTATTTTTTTATTACCAATATAACTTTGAGACATATCCCATTGTTTCATTTCATCTCTGGAAAATACAATTATTCTATTTGGTTTAAATTTACTTAAAGTTAATTCTATGAATTTTTTACCAAATGAACCTGTACCCCCAGTTACTAATATTGTTTTATTTTTAAACATTTATTTTATTTATTAACTTATTTTCAATTAGATTTACTTTTTTATTTTTTACTTCAAATATTTTATCACAACCCTTTAATGAAGTTACTCTATGAGCAACCATAATTATTGTTTTGGTGCCCTTGAGCTTTAAAATGGATTTAATTATTTTAGATTCAGTTGAATTATCCAAAGCTGAAGTAGCTTCATCAAAAATTAAAACTTCAGGATTGGTATATAGTGCCCTTGCCAGTCCAATTCTTTGTTTCTGACCACCCGATATTTTGTCACCTTGTTCGCCTACATTAGTATCTAGTCCATCCGGTAGACTGTTTACAAAAGAATCTAGTTCGGCAGTGCGGACTCCATTTTCTATTTTTTTAAAGTCATTACTGGTTTCATTTCTTCCAAATGAAATGTTATTTCTAATGGTATCATCTAGTAAAAAAATCGATTGGGGAACATATCCTATTTTAAATCTCCACTTTTCTGCACATTTGACTGATTGACCATCTAAGTAGATATCTCCTAATTTGTTTGGATACAAACCCAAAATTAGATTAAGTAAGGTTGTTTTTCCTGAACCAGACGGTCCTACTATTCCGATTGACTCACCTTTTTTTATGGACAAGTTAATTGAATCTAATATTAAGTTTTTATTTTGGTGAGAGAAGGATAAATTTTTAATTTCTAACTTATTTTTAAAAGAAATGTCACTTTGTGCTTTATTGATTTTTTCAATAGGTGTGTATTTAAATTCTTTTATCAAAAGATCCACCGAATATGTATAATATTTAAGAGTTTGTAATCCAGAAATAATTTTATTCATTGAGGGAAGTAATCTAAAAACAGCTGCAGTAAAAACACCTACTACTGAAAGTAAACTAGCAACATTACCACCTCCAACTAAATAAAAAAACATAAAACCCGAAAGTGATACAATACTTACTAATTCAAGGTAAAACCTTGGAATCAAATTTAATGAAACAAAATTTGCAATTACATTAGCTCTATGGGTTACCATTTCTGAGAAATTTTTGTGAAAATAATCATTAATGCCAGACACTTTTATTTCTTTTATACCCCTCATACTTTCAAGTGTAATGTTTGACAATTTCCCGTCCAAATATTGTCTTTCAGACCCTAATTCAGATAGTTTTTTCTTGGTTACTAATAAAAATAAATAAGAGAAAATGGCAAAAATAAACCCCATTGAAAAAGCACCAATAGGATCTATAAGTATTAATGTTAGTAATATTGAAAGAAGAAGAAAAACTTCAACCAAAATATTTAAATATGATCTTAAAACAAGAGTAAGAAGACTAGCCTCAATATGCAAATTTCTGTGAAGTATTGCACTGTTATTTTCCTGATGAAAATTAAAATTTGCGTTTAGATATTTCTCCATCAAGCTTTTAGAAATATGGGCTGAAACTTTAGCAACAAAATTATTTTGAAAAAAAGTTAAATAAATCAGAAATAAAGCTTTTGTAAAAAAAATAATAACTAGAAGAAATAAAGACGTTGATATCAAGTTTATCTGACTTTTATTCGCGATGAATATTTCTAAAAATTTGTACTCAGATAAAATTGATCTGAATTTTGGGTCAACAATAATAGACAACACAGGTACTATTATAGAAAAACTAATTGCTTCTAAAAACATTCCAATTAATAACAATACTGTTAGCTTAAAAAGATTTTTTTTGTGTGAAGACTTCAGGAAAAAACTTAATTTACCAAAAAGTTTATAAAATTGATAAACCGAATTAGATAGTTTCATTTTTTGAATAATACAATACTCGAAAGGGAATCAATGGCTTTGTTCGCTATATAGAATTCAACCTTTCTTTCAATTATCCTCTCAACTTTTTTCTCAAGCGAAGAAATATAATTGTCATTTAAATCATTTCCAATAAGCATAATCTCAATCTTTCCGGAGTCTAACCCTTTGGCATAATCACCAATCAAGTGAATTTCTTCAACGTCACCTATTTGCTCTAGTACATGCTCAACAATATCTTCTAGACCGAGATGTTTATAGACAACTTTTTGAAGAATCTCAAACAATGGGTGTTTGATATTTGCTTTGTAGCCTACTTTATTGTCATCTTTATATCTCTCTAAATATCCTGCTTTTGAGAGGTGATTTAATTCTTTTCGTATAGAATTTGTGGATTCTTTAAACTCAGTTGCTAGACCATTTAAATACCCCCGGTTGGCCTGACTGATAAAAAATTTTATCAGTAGACGCAACCGTGTTTTAGAGGTAATTAATTGATTAAGCACTATTAAATAATTATTATCTAAAGCAAAGATAATAAAAAAAACATATTAAGTACTTTTTTTACTTAATATTTTATAATAATAATGACTTATAAAGAGATTATTTTTTTACTAAAAATAAGATATTAAAATAAGTTATTAATAGATACTTTTTATCTACAATATTTTGTGAACTCTTGTTGATACATCCTCTTAGGAAATTTATTAAACAATTTTAAAAATTCTGCACATGCTGCTGAATTATCACCCAAATTTACTAATGATAGAGCAAAATATCTTGAACCTTTTTCAGCTACTTTTGAATTTTTTGATGTTTTAGCTAATCTGAAATATTTAGATGAAGAATTAAAATCTTTTACTCTAAAGTAAGACATTCCAGCGTTAATAGCATAGCTAAGCTGTAACGGATCTTTATCAAGGGCCTTGCTGTATTTATCTGCTGCTAATTTAAATTCAGATTTATCAAATAACTCTTTTGCAGATTTGGCAATATTTTCAGCTTCTTGCATTCTTGACTGACCGTAAGTCAGTATTCTGTATAGTTGAAAAATTGCCTCATTTTGAGGATATTTATTATGGGCATCTTGAGCTTTTTGCATGGAAAAGGGGTCTCCTAGGCTCCTCGTAAGTGCAAGAGTTCTCAAATAAATTGTCCAAGAGCCTGCGGTGGCCCCACCTATTGTGTTTACCATTTGAAAAGCTTTATTTATTTCAACAAAATCTTTTTTAAAAACCAAGGTCCGCATATATATATCAAAATGCGGCATGTTGTTGGGTATTCCGTAAAATGCTTTTCTTGCATATTTGTATGCACTATCAATTTTATTTTCCTCTATGAAAAATTGTGCCTTTAAATTGTTGCCAAAATGTATTTTAGGATTATCCTTATTACCTTCTGAGACCATTTTGTATGCTTCTTCTTTGTTACCTGCCAACCAATAATATCTAGCCTTCATTGCTTTAATTGGCATTGCAGTCTCTGTTAAGTTTGGAAATTCATGAGATATTTTATCAAGTTCGCCTCGAGTGTAGGTATATTTTGCATTATTAAATTCATATAAAAGTCTACCCTGCTGTCTTAGGGATATATAAGATATTATGTGAATTGTAATACCTGGTATAATTAATAGAAATAATATTGAAAAAAAAGATTTTGAAATCACAGGTGACCAAGGTTTTTTTTCTTTATTGATATTTTCTCCAATATAAATTGATAAAATTAAACCTGTATAAATCGAGAAGGAGGACTGCATTAATGGCCTTGCAACAGGAAAATTAAGCAGTGCATCTATTCCGTATACAACTAAAGGCAAAGCCAGTATATAATATTTAAGATTTACAAATCCGGTGGACTTATATTCTTTAAGATTAATTTGAAATAGATAATAAATAATAAAAATAAAAATTAATAGGTAGGAAATACCTCCAAATATTCCAGTCTCCGCAAAAACATGAACAAAATCGTTGTGAGCATGATATGGAACTGTGTAGCCGGAGATATGTTCTTTCCCCTTTTCTATTGACTCTATTTTCCAATTACCTAAGCCAGAAGCAAATAAAGGATTTTCTTTTATGTATTCCCATGCGTCCGACCAATAATTAAACCTACCATTAGATGATTCCTCGGTGAACGAAATTTTACCGATGGTATCCGTTATAGTCACTTTTTTATATTTCTTATTAGCAGAAGAGGTTACGAATAAATTAAAAACAAATGCTAATATAAATGGTGAAACTATAAGAAAGGAATATCTAATAAGTTTATTATTTCTAAATTCTTTGTCTACTGTGGACTTCAAGATTATAAATAACAATAAAACTGATAGAACTATAATTGAGCTTAGAATTGCAGCTCTTGCTTGAATTAGTGAAACGGCAAAAATACCTGACAAAGTAATTAAAAAAGCTATGACCTTTAGGGTTTTAAATTTGGAATTTACAAGAAAATATATTGCAAAAGGTATTTTAAAGACTATTGAGGCTGCAGTAATATTTTTATTCCCCGCGAAACCTTTAATTGCGATAACTCTTAAACCCTCTTTAGGATAAACAACTGATAGATCATAATAATAAGATATCATTTCTGCTAGAAGAAAAAAGAAGAAAACACTAGTTATAAAGTTTATTTTATTTGGAATTTCAGAAATTAAAAAATAACAAAAGATAATGGCAAAAAAAGTATTTCCTAATCTTGGAAGATTAATTAAAGTTTCTGTAGGGTTTACGGCATAGAAATAGGATAGTGCATTCCACAAAAAGTAAAAGATATATATATATATGTAATACGTTGAAAAAAGATTTTTAAAGTGGTAATCAACGCGACTATTTTTTTTAAAAAGTAAATAAATACATGTAATTAGATTTACGGATCCTAAATAAATCCATTGTGGGGCTAGTATATCAATAGCACCAAAATTGGGTAACGATCCCGTAATAATATAAAGAATAATAAAAATGTAGTTAAATAAAAAATTAGAGCCCAATTCAATGAGTTTTTAATACCATGTTTTCAGGGTAAAAATAAAAAAAACCCTCACATAATGCGAGGGTTTTTAAACTTATTAGTTATCTAAATTTTATTCAGCACGTACTGAAGCAGTAGTTGGCGAACCAGCAACTGATTCAGCAAATGCAGCTTCTGTTACTGGAGTAGCAATATTTGATGTAGTACCAACATATTGCGCGTAACCGTCAAGAATATCATTTAATGACATTGTTCCATTAGCGGAAGAAGCAGTACCAGGTACACCTTCAGCATTAAATGTTCTAGTAGTTACACTGGTGATTATATCTCCTGAGAAAGTATACGTAACTGCAGTGGTTGCAGCCGCTAATTTCATAAGTGGAGAAAGTGTCATCAGATCATCTGAGAATACTGCATCACCAAACTCAGGTGTAGTTGTTGAAACTCTTGTTCCTATACCATAAGATCCAGTTAAACCTGTACTACTAACAGTAATGTTGTAGTGACCTAAAATAGGTAAAGTTTTCATAGAACTTAGGTCTAGAGATACCATTTTAGGCACAAATGTAATCGAAACAGTTCCAACCTCATCAAGAGCAGTAGGAGCAACTTTGGTTAATTTAGCAGCGTCATTAATATGAAGCAATGCGGCATCTGAACCTTCAATATGGTCATGGCCAAGAGATAACTCTGTAATTACAGCTGCATTTTCTAACGTAAAGTTTCTAATAAAACCAGACGAAGTAAGGTTTGCAAGTTTAGCCATTTGAATAGCATACACTTGATCAATAGTACCACCAACAGTAAGATCTGTAAGTACAGCAGATGTTATTGATACAATATTGGTTTGTGTAGTTATGAATGGACTAGAAGTTGCTGCAACACCAGTAACATTTACATTTACAAGTGCTGGGAAATTAGTAGCTGATTTAGTAAATGTTAACGAATTCGTTCTAGCAAGAGCACTAATTGTAAGATTCTTGGCAGCAAGAGAATAAATTATCGAAGCAGTATGGTCACCACTATTACTTAAATCTTTAACAGTTATATCCGTAGCTGCGACAATTGACACAGTTTCAGAAACATCAAGCTTAGGTGCACTAAAGTCTAATACTTTAGTTGCAACGATTCGTGTATCAACACCTTGAGTAGCAAGCGCTGAAAGATCCATTACCTTAGCACCGGTAGTCATAGTGTTAGTAGAACTAAGTTTTGGTAAATGCAATTCAGCTAAACTACCTGTAGTGATACTACCACCAACAGATGTAACTTTTGGAAGCTTAACTATAGTAGTCCCTGAAGATGTACCAGAAATGTTAAGATCTCCAGCTAAAGTAGTTCCTTCAATATCAATTGTATCAGCAAGTGCAGCGACAACAGTTAATGTAGCTGCTGCCGTGATATCAATATCAGTAGCTTTTGGAGCTGTAATAGATGAAACTTTAGACTTACCACCGTCTACAATAGTTGCTGCGGTAAGATTTAAAGCGCCTTGTTGCGCACCAGCTGTTTTGAGAGAATTAGCTTTCACACCACCCATCTTCAAGAAGGATACTCCACTAGGTACTGTAATATTAGCGGCAGATGTAAGTAAACTTAAGTCTAAACCACCCTTAACATTACTTATTGTAAGGTTACCAGAAACTGTTCTTAACTTATCATTAGTAGCATCCCCATCAGCAAGAGTAGTAGAACCAGTTATAGACAAATCGTTGTCAACAAAAGCAAGATTGTCAAAAGTTAAAATTGGTCCTGGACCTACACTCGTTGGAGAATAAGTATGTGATATAGTTACAGTTTTAAGCCCTGTGGCGAATTTGTTGGTAACCGCAAGAATTCTTGCTAAATGTTCGTCGTCAAAATCAAGATCATCTACTTCAACAGTAATTTCTCCGTTAACAATCACGTTAGGATCGTCAGCGTCGGTACTGATCAATGATTCTACATATTCAAGTGTAGCCACATTGTTTATAGTAATGTCTTGATTAATAACAGCGTTAGCAGCTAATAATTCTTTAACGTCAGCTTGAACGTCTGCTAAAGTAGAAGAAATTGTAGCTAAATCTGCAGCTGTAGCAACATCTTCTAACGAAGTTGTCAAAGCTTCAACAGCAGTTTTAATGCTTGAAATCTCACCTCCTAAAGTTAATTCTAAACCGTTAACTGTGTTTTGCAACGCAGTAATTTGATCTGCAACAGTAGATAATCCCTGTACAGTCTGCGAAAGTGCAGTAATTTGATCGGACAGTTCATCGAACTGATCGTCATAGTTTTGACAGCCTACAACCGTTAGTGCAACCGCCAAAAGACTTAATAAACCTTTTTTCATTTTAGATAAATAATTAGTTAATAATGTTTTTATTTTAAATTTTTATGATTAACATATGAGTGCAAATATAAGTAATC
>MDTG01267931.1_pt1 | contig 12322 bp, 10 predicted proteins | sample 811421 | NCBI WGS metagenome assembly MDTG01 (sample SAMN05326645, study PRJNA326480) | marine metagenome | isolation source: seawater | place: Pacific Ocean: South East | collected 2011
TTTGGAGATATTTTAATTGTATCTATAACTGATGATACATTTGTTAAGAAAGGGCCAAATAGACCAGTATTTAAAACTTTGCAAAGATCTAAAATAATTTCTGCACTTAGCTGTGTAGATTATGTAATTATTAACAATAATTTTACAGCTGAAAACGTAATAAAGACAATCAAACCTAAAGTATATGCAAAAGGGATTGATTATTTAAATTCTAAAAATGATTATACAAATAATATTAATAACGAAATTAGATCTGTAAGATCTGTTAATGGAACAATTAAAATCACAAAATCTGCTAAGCTAGGATCAAGTAAAATTTTAAAAAATTTAGATTTAATTTTTTCAAATGATCAAAAAATATTTCTAAAAAAAGTTGAAAAATCTTTAAACTTGAACAAGGTTAGCGAACTTTTTGATCAAATTAAAAATCTTAAGGTTCTAGTCGTGGGAGAGCTTATAATTGATCAATATGTTTTATGTGAACCTTTAGGAAAATCTGGTAAGGAAGCCTTTTTAACTTTTAAAAAAAATAAAGAAGTTAAGTTTTTAGGTGGGAGTGGATTTATTGCAAATCAAATCTCAAATTTTGTTAAAAAAATAGATCTTGTTACAGTTTTAGGGGATTTAAAATCAGAGAAAAAATTTGTTAGAAATAAACTAAATAAAAATATCACTATCAAAAGCTTTGTAAAAAAAAATTCTCCTACGATCACCAAAGCAAGATTTGTGGATGATGTTGACTATAAAAAAATAATTGGAGTTTATGAAATAAACGACAAAAAAATTAATAAAGAGCTCGAAAACAAATTATGTAAATTTATTGAAACAAATAAAAATAAATATGATTTAATTTTGGTTTCAGATTTTGGCCATGGTATGATTACTGAAAAATTGGCAAAATCATTATGTAGAACAAAAAAATTTTTATCAGTTAATGCTCAAATAAATTCTTCAAACAGAGGTGAAAGAAATTTAACTAAGTACCATAACGTAGATTGTGTGTTTATTAACTCTAGTGAGCTAGCTCATGAAACTGGAAGAAAAGCTGAAACAGAAACTTTAGCTAGAGTTCTTAAAAAAAATATTAAAGCTAAGAACTTAGTTATAACAAAAGGTAGTTCAGGTAGCTTAGTATTTAATAATAAAAATAAAATTATAGATGCACCTGCCTTTGCTAAAAATAAAAAAGATAAAGTTGGTGCTGGAGACGCATTAATGGCTATTTTTTCAATTCTGAAAGTTAAAAATATTGATGACAGAATATCGTTATTTCTTGCGTCTTTAGGTTCTGGTTATACCGTTGAGCAATTTGGAAATGATAAACCCATAACACCTAATCAAATGAAAAAAATTCTTTCACACATTCTAGTATAATTATGGAAAAGATAAAAAAAATTAAGATTAAGCCAAATATTGTTGAAAATATATTTAAAGATATGTCAAAAAATTACAAAGAAATAGTGAAAGATTATATTGGAGAATTTAATAAAAAGGACATTGAGAAATCATTTTTAAAACAAAGATTATTAGGGCGGTTTTTGACTTTCAGGACTTTAAATAATAAAAATTTTAAACCACTCTTAAAAGCAATTGAAAAAAAAATTAAAAAGAAGATATTTTTATCTCCTTTGTATTATATTCGAATTTGTCCTCCAAATTTAATGTATGGAAAAGGCCACCGAAAGGCTTTTTTGTATACTGAACCACATTATGATGGATTTGATTATCCAGATAAAAGTTATGGAGTTTGGGTACCATTGCAAAAAACTACAACAAATACTGGCACACTTAGTTATATAAAAAAAAATGATAAAATTAGGAAACTGTTTCCTAATGAAGGAAAAAACAGATTTAATATTAAAAATTATATTAAAGAATATTCCAATGTAGATAATGCTCTTTCAAAAAGCAATAGACCTATACATTGTGATGTAGGAGACATTCTTATTTTTGATGGTAAAACTTTGCATGCTGCAACACATCCGATTAATCAATCAAGACTTTCTTTAAATTTTCAAATTACTTTTGAAAGTAAAAATAAGGTTTTAAAAAATAAAAAATTTTATTTTACAAATAAAAATTTTGAGGAAAAAAATTTAATAAATTTAAAATTTATGGGAGATAAAAAATTTTTTACAAAAAGAAAAAAAATTTATGATAAAAAATTATTGGAAAATAATACCTCAGAATTAACTTCTATATACAAAAAATTAAAACTAAAAAAAATAAACTTAAATAGCATCAAAGAAGATGTACATTGGACCAAAGAAGATCAATGGGTAAAATTAATTAATTAGTTTTACCTTAACTTTAAAAGAAATAAATTAATGTTAACAATATTTAATTTTCTAAATAATTTAAAAAACTTTCCATTTTATTTTATTTCTCCATTAAATTTTGCAATTGGCACTGCAGCAGAGCAAATTATTGTAGCAATGAGGAAGTCTAAATTAGAAAATAAGAAGTTAATAATATTAGTTCCTTATAAAATATTTAGTTTTAAATTTGATCTATGTAATCGATATATTTTTAAAGAATTGAACTCAGAGAACATAGAGTCGAGTAAAAGCTTATTGTATAAAATTTTTACTTTAATATTCAATACTAAATTATTTATCTTAATTTTAAAAAGTTATTTATTTAATTTAAAAGCTGATTACCCGAATATAGGATTGTCTTTAATTGAGCTCCATAAAATGGATAATATCAATGAAAATATTGAGGAAAAATATAATTTTTCAAATCAAATAATTTCTTTACCAAAAAAAGATGAGATATTTTTTTTAAATCTCTTATCCAATAAAACCAATTATAAAAATCAAAAAATTATAACAATTCATTTTAGAGACAGTCTTTATAGAAACGATCCTAATAGAAGATCTTACAGAAATTCGTCAATAAAGAACTCTTATAAATCAATTCATTATCTTTTGGAAAAAGGCTATTTTGTTGTTAGAATTGGTAACTTAGCTAAGGAAAAATTTGAAATAAATCATGATAATTTTTTAGATTATCCTTTTTCAAAACTCGTTAAGGATAAAAATGATATTCTTTTAATTAAAAATTCAAGTTTTTATATTGGAACAAATACAGGTCTAACAGAGGTCGCTTATTTACTTAATATTCCAGTTTTGTTAACAAATATGAGTTTATTATTTGAGGGATATCCAAGAAAAAAAGAAGACCGTGGAATTTATAAAAAAATTTATTTTAAAGATTTCCAAAATCAAATTACATTAAAGGAGTTCATAAATTTGCCTAACAAATATCATCATTCTCTTGTCCACAACACTAATTTGATAACAGATTTAAAATTTGAGGAGAATTCTGAAGAAGAAATCTTTCAAGCAGTAAAGGAGTATGAAAATCTTTTTAGAACAGATAAATTAAATGAACACTCTAAAATTCAAGATTACTATAACAATTTACTAAATATAAAATTGATAGAGCTATACAAATATAATCTTGATTTAGTGAATAAAAATAAAATAGTTAAAAAAAAAGAATTAGATGAACCATACAAAAATTTAAGATATAAGATTTTTTTAAATGGTGCTATTTCAGAATCATATTTATTAAATTGTAGTGAAAATGAAAAATAAAAAAAAATATAAAGTTCTAGTAACAGGTGCAGATGGATTTATAGGATCCCATTTATGTGAAGCTCTAATTAAGAATAATTACAAGGTGACAGCTATTTCATTTTATAATTCTTTTGGATCTAATGGATGGTTAGATCATATAGAAAAAAATATTATTAAAAAAATTAAAATTATATCAGGAGATATAAGAGATAAAGAATTTGTCTCATCGAGTATTAAGGGCCATGATATAATATTTAATCTTGCTGCATTAATTGGTATTCCATATTCATATAGATCAACAGAGTCATATATTGATACAAATATAAAAGGTACTTTTAACTTGTTAAGTTCTTCAAAATATCAAAACATAAAAAAAATTATTCATATTTCGACTAGTGAAGTTTATGGTTCCGCACAAAAAATTCCAATTACAGAATTGCATCCAGTTGTAGGTCAATCACCTTATTCAGCATCAAAAATATCTGCTGAACAATTATGTATTGCATATAATAAATCTTTTGGTTTGCCCGTAACTATACTTCGACCATTTAATGTATTTGGTCCAAGACAATCCAGTAGAGCAATTATACCAACTATTATCGGTCAATATATGCAAAATCAAGAATTTTTAAATCTAGGTCTGATGACACCAACTAGGGATTTTAATTATGTAGAGGATACGGTTGATGCATTTTGCAAGTGTATAAATGCAAAAAATATATCAGGAGAAATAATAAATATTGGAACAGGAAAAGAATTTTCAATAAAAATTGTTGCAGATCTAATAGCAAGTTACTTTGGAAAAAAATTGAAAGTTAAATTAGAAGAAAAAAGGATTAGACCTAACAAAAGTGAAGTTTTAAGATTATGTTCTTCAACAAAAAAGTCTAAAAATATTCTTAAATGGACATCATCAATAAAAAACAAAAAACAATTTAAGGACAAATTATTTAAGACAATAGAGTGGTATATTGAAAATAAAAACTTAACGAAAATTAATAATAAAAAATATCATATTTAAATTGAAGAAAAACTTTAAAAATAATTTTTGTAAAAAAATAAAAAAAAAATTTAAAAAAAATGTTCTTGAATTACATGAACCTTTTTTTATAAATCAGGAAAAAAAATTTTTATCTAAAGCGATTTCAAAAAAAATAGTATCAACACATGGAAATTATACTGATGAATTTGAAAAAAAACTCTCTAAATTCACTAAAATAAAATACAGTATAGCTACAAATAGCGGAACAAGCGCGATACATTTAGCTTTAATTGCACTAGGTTTAAAAAAAAATGATGAGGTTTTAATACCGAATTTAAATTACATAGCCTCAGCAAATTCAGTAATGTATTTAGGTGCTTTTCCACATTTTATTGATACAAATGAAAATAGTCCTTCAATTAATTTAAAAAAACTAGAATTTTATTTAAAAAAAAATGTAAAAGTTAAAAAAAATGAATGCATAAACATTAAGACTAAAAGAAAAATCCATTCAATAATTACAACTCATATTTTTGGACACATTGAAGAAATTAACAAACTTACAACTTTAGCCAGAAAGTTTAATTTAAAATTAATTGAGGATGCTTCTGAGGCATTAGGCAGTTTTTACAAAAAAAAACATGCAGGTTCTTTTGGTGATTTGGGAGTAGTTAGTTTTAATGGAAATAAAATTATAACCACTGGTGGTGGTGGTGCCGTAATTACCAATTCTTTAAAATTATCAAATAAAATTAAAAAATTAGCAACAATTTGTAGGAGAAAAAATACTATAGAATATGATTACACCGACTTAGGATATAATTATAGAATGCCCAGTATAAATGCAGCGCTTGGATTGGCTCAATTGAAAAATTTGAAATTATTTTTGAAAACTAAAAAAATTATTTTTGAAAAATATAACGAAATATCAGCAAATTTTAATGAATTTGATTTAATAAAAGAACCATTAAATTGTAAAAGTAATTATTGGTTGCAAGGAATAATACTTAAAAAAAATTCTATGAAATATAGAAATGAAATAATTAATTTTATGAATAAAAATGGTATAAAATCTAGACCTGTATGGAAGCTAATGCATAAAATTACATACTTAAAAAAATACCAACATGGAGATTTATCAAATTCAATAAAGTTGGAAAAAAAAATTATTAATTTACCAAGTGGAATAGGTTTGATTCATGATAAATAAATACTTTGTCAAAGCTAATGATAGTATTGAAAAGGCTATAAAAAAAATAAGTGACAGTGGACAAAAATGTGTTGTCGTACATAAAAACAATAAACTTATTGGAACAATTAGCGATGGGGATATAAGAAAAGCAATTGTCAAAAATATTGATATTAAATCATCGATAAATAAATACTTTAATAAAAAACCTAAATATTTAGAGCAACACAAATATACTGAGCAAGATATAAAAAACTACTTTAATAAATATAATTTAGATATTGTACCTATAGTAGATAAGAAAAATACTATTAAGCTTGTAATTGATAGAAATTATTTTTTTAAAAATAAATTAATTAAAAATAAAAAACTAAAAGTTCCGGTTGTAATTATGGCTGGTGGTAGAGGCACAAGATTAAAGCCCATTACTGATGTAATTCCAAAACCATTAGTGCCATATAAAGGAATCCCAATTATTGAACAAATTTTTAATGATTTTTTTAGTCAAGGATTTAAAGATTTTTATCTTACTTTAAATTTCAAATCTAAAATTATTGAAACCTATGTTAAGGAAATAAAAAAAAATAATATGAAAATTAATATTGCAAGGGAAATAATACCTAGAGGTACAGCAAGTAGTTTAAAACTTTTTAAAAATAAAATTAAAAATGATTTTATTGTAACTAATTGTGATGTTTTATTTAATGTGAATTATGAAAATTTAATCAAATTTCATAAAAAAAGCAAAAATTTCATTACTATAGTAGGGGCAAAAAAGAGGATTAAGATTCCTTATGGTGTTTGTAAAATTAAATCTAAAAATATTTTAAAAAAAATAGATGAAAAGCCTGATTTTGAATTTATTGTAAGTACAGGTTTATACGTAGTTAATGATAAGGTAATGAATTTTATTCCATTAAGCAAAGAATATAACTTTGATAAATTAATTTCGGATGCTGTAAATAAAAATTTGAAAATAAGTATTTTTGAAATAGATGATAGATCTTGGATTGACGTAGGTGATTGGGCAGGATTTAAAAAAAATATAAATTTTTAAAATGAAATCAAACATTTGTATTATATGTGTTAGAAAAAATTCTAAAGGAATTAAAAATAAGAATTTAATCGAATTAGGTAAAAAAAGTTTAATCCAAATTTCCTATGAACAGGCAAAAAAGTCGAATTTATTTGATAAAATTATTATATCAACAGACTCAGATTATATATTGGATATATCTAAAGGATTGGGTTTTGACTTAGCTATTAAAAGACCTGGTTATTTAGCAAGTGATAAAGCTGGTAAAATTGATGCGATTAAACATGCTTTATTAAAAGCTGAACAATATTTTGATACAACATATAAAAATATTTTTGACCTAGATGTGACTTCGCCATTAAGAAGTTTAAAAGATATAAAAAAATCATTTTCAATTTTTAACAAAAAAAAAGCTAATAATCTAATCACGGTTTGTGAGTCTAGAAAAAATCCATATTTTAATATGGTCGAAAAAAAAAAAAATAAAATAAAAATAGTTTCAAATAAGAAATCATATAAATCTAGACAAGCAGCACCTAAGGTTTATGATATGAATGCTTCAATATATATATGGACAAGAAACTCATTATTTAAAAATAAATTATTTAATTCTAAGACTGTTTATTATGAAATGCCAATTTCTAGATCGATTGATATTGATAGTATATTTGATTTTAAAATTGTAAAATTTATTTATGAAAATGAAAAAATATTTAGAGAATTATAATTTATCTAACAAAAGAGCTTTTGTAATTGGAGGAAGTGGTCAGATTGGTTCAGAGGTGGTAGATGCATTATTAGAGTGCAATGCAAATGTTTTTGTACTTGATACAAAAAAACTAAATATTAAAAATCCTAATCTAACATATCAATATTTTGATTGTAATAAATTAAATTTAATTGAAAGAAATTTAAATCTATTCGTAAAGAGGTTTGGATGTCCTGATATTTTAATTAATACATCTTATCCAACAATAAAAAAACCATTTAAAAATAATTTTTCACAAATAAAATTAGAGGATTTTCGAAATGATATAAATTTTCATTTATTGAGCTATTGTTGGATTTCTAAAATAACTTCAGACTTGATGGTAAAAAATAAAATTAGTGGAAAAATAGTTATGATGGGATCTATATATGGATCATTAGGACAAGATACAAATTTATACAAAAATACTAAGATTAAAGAGAGCTTTTCTTATCCTATAATTAAAGGTGGATTGGTAAATTTTACAAGGCAAATGGCCTCATTTTATGGAAATAAAAATATTAGAGTAAATATAATAAATTCTGGAGGGATATATGGAAAATCCAAAGTGACTAATAAAAAAATAGATAATAAATTTCTTAAAAGATATGAAACTAGAGTTCCAATGAAAAGAATGGGCAAAACATCTGAAATAGCATCATGTATCCTTTTTTTAGTTTCTGACGCTTCATCTTATGTTACTGGTGAAGTTTTTACAGTCGACGGTGGGTGGTCTATTATTTAGACGTAAAGAATAAATGATATCTTCAATATATAAAATTCTTCCTAAAGAAATAAAAATTAGTTCTTCTTTAGTTATATTATTTATTTTATTTGGAACTCTATTAGAAATCCTAGGTATAGGGATGATTCTGCCTATATTGAATGCACTTATTCAAGAAAATTATTTGGAAAATCAATACATTTTTTATTTAAATTCTTTTTTTAATAATCCTGAAAAAATCAAATTTATTATTTACTGTGTATTTGTTTTAATGTTTATCTATACAATAAAATCTTTATTAATTTCTTTCATAAACTTCAAAATTTCAAGATTAAATAAGAGAATTCTAGAATATTTAACAGTAAATATGTTTAAGGTTTATATTAACCGGTCATATTTATTTCATGCAAATTCTAATTCTGCTTATTTGACAAAAAATATTTTGTCTGAGTCTAATAATTTAACTTACATTATTATTGCAATAATTAATATTTTTTCTGAGATCATTCTATTGTTATTTGTTACTTTGTTATTATTTATGTACGATCCATTCTTAACTTTGGTATTAATATCATTTATTATTTTCATCTTAATATTTCTTAATTTTCTTTCTAAAAGAAAATTAATTAATATAGGAACTAAAAGACAAAAGTTTGATACACAGAGATATAAATTATTACAAAAATCTTTTGGACCTCCTATAAAATTGATTAAAATTTTAGGATTAGAAAAGTTTTATTATGACCAGTATTCTGATGTTGCATCTAAATATGCCTCTGTAACTACTTTGCAAATATTTTTACAATCATTACCAAAAATATTTTTCGAGTTATTATTTATAATCTCAATTGGATCTTTAATAATATTTTTAATTTTTACAGGCTATACATTAAATCAAGTTGTCATTTCTTTAGGTTTTTTAGGCGTGATATTTTTCAGATTAATGCCATCTTTTGTAAAATTAATTGGTAACTGGAATACAATAAGGTTTGCAACAGGCGGATATAAGGTGGTTTATTCTGAGCTTAAAGATTTACACAAAGGAATTTCATCAAATCAAAATATAGAAACATTACCTTTTGATAAAGAAATACAAATTAAAAATTTAACTTTTAGGTTTGATAGAGATAAAAAAGAATTATTTAAAAATTTAAACTTCAAAATTACTAAAGGTAGTACAATTGGTATTATTGGTCCAAGTGGCTCAGGTAAAACAACGTTAATTAATTTGGTTTGTGGTTTAATAGAAACAGACGAGGGAAATTTATTTGTAGATAAAATAGATATAAAAAATAAAATTAAATCCTGGCAAAAAAATATAGGATTTGTTCCTCAACAAGTTATTTTAGATGATGATACAATCAAAAAAAATATAGCTATAGGTGTTGAGGAAAATAAAATTGATATAGATAAAATTATTAACGTTCTAAAATATTCCAAACTTTATGATTTTGTCGAAAAACAACAAGATGGAATTAATACAAAAGTAGGAGAGTCAGGTTCATTAATTTCTGGGGGACAATTACAAAGGCTCGGAATTGCAAGAGCTTTATATAGGGATCCAAAGTTGTTAGTTTTAGATGAAAGCACTAGCAATTTAGATTTAACAACAGAAAATGAAATCATAGAAACAGTAAATAAACTAAAAAAAAATGATTTAACTGTAATTATTGTTTCACATAGAGAAAGCACATTAAAATTTTGTGATCAAATAATAAATTTAAGTGAATTCAAATGATAAAAAAAATACTTATATATGGTTATGGATCTATAGGTAAAAAACATAAAATAGCTTTAAAAAAAATTAATTTAAACTTAAAATTTTATCATTCTAGTAGTAAAAAATTATATACTAAGCAAGAGCTAGTCAAAATAGATCCAGACTTAATTATAATTTCTACTCCAACATATCTTCATTACCGACACTTAAATTTTTTTAATTCAATTTTAAAAAATAAAATAATATTAATTGAAAAACCGCTATTTCATAAAAAATATAAAATAAACCTTGTAAACAACAAAAATAAAGTTTTTGTAGGATATAATCTTAGATATCATCCAATAATACAATATTTAAAAAAAAATATAAGGTCTTTAGATCCATTTTATATTAGATCTGAATGCTTTTCATATTTGCCAAATTGGAGAAAAAAAAATTATGAAAACAATTACAGTTCTAAAAAAATAATGGGCGGAGGTGTTGCAAATGATTTAAGTCATGAAATTGATTATTTGCGTTGGTTATTTGGCGATATAAAAAAAATTTTTAAAAAAAAAATTAAAATATCAAATCTTAAAATTACATCAGATGATACTTTTATTTTAATTGCAAAAATAAACGGCATACTAACAAATATCAATTTAAATTTCTCTTCATTGGTTGAAAGTAGAAAATTATTTATTGATGACAAAAATAAGACTTTAGAATGTGATTTAAATAGAAATAATATTAAAATTTATAAGAAAAATTCTAAAAAGGTAATTAAAATAAATTTTATAAATACTGATAGTTTATTTAATATGCATAAAAAACTATTAAAAAATAAATTTGAGGATATGTGCACTTTAAAAGATGCTTTAAAAACAGTAAGTATTATTAATTAAATTATGCTAAATGTTTATAATCTTTTTTTTAAAATTTTTTATAAAATATCTAAAATAAAATTTTTAGCTGCTTTAAAGGTTTTTTATTTTGTTTTAATAAACTATGTAAGCAAGTATCCAAACTATGTTAAAAATTTTGAAAAATTGGCTTCTATCAAATTTGACTCAAAATTTTGTTTATCTTTCTCTAGTGGAACAGCAGCTTTTTATTCTGCAATTTTATCATTAAATCTCTCTAAAAATTCTAATATTTTAGTTTCTAGAATAACTTTTCCGTCAATTATAAGAGCACTAAATTTATTAGGATATAACTTATATTTTTTTGATACAGATAAAGGATTTCAACCTACTCATGAAAAAAAAATCACAGATATAAAATTTGATTTAGTGGTAATCACACATCCATTTGGCTTTATTGTAAAACCAGACAATTATAAAATTTTTATTTCAGAAAAAACAAAGTTAATTTATGATTGTAGTCATGTTCATGGCTTAAAATATGATGACAGAAATATAAATGAATTTGCAGACATAAGCTTTATGAGTTTGCAAGGTCAAAAAGCCATATCTGGTGGTGAAGGTGGAATAATTTTAACTAACAATGAAACTTATTATCAAAGAATGATTGAGTTAAGTCATCCAGGACACAGATCGAACAATTATTTTAATGAATTCACTGGTATGTCAAAAAATTTAAAATTGAGAATGCATCCTCTTTCAGCAGTTCTTGCTTTAACAGATCTGAATAATATTGATAAAAAAAATAAAATTCTAAATGAAAAAATTAAAAAAATTTATAATTTTTTATCAAAGAAACAAAATGTTGAATTAAACCATTTGAATATTGAGGAGACCGGGGGATATCATTATGGTATCCCTGTTTATTTTGGGGATATAAGTAAACAAGAAATTAACTGGCCTCTAATTAAGTACAATTGGCCTATATATTATGACCATGAAAATAATCCTACGATGGAAAAAAAAACTAGCATATTTGATGATATATTGTTTATAGATTTAAATTGGATAAAATCTAACTCACTTTCATATATTAAATCAAAATTAAATCTAATTATCAATTAATGGTTATAGATATAAACAAAAAAGAAGGAAGATTAAACTTTTCAAAAATTGATTTTAATAAATACGATTATGTGATAGTTGGCACAGGTCCATCAGGCATTGTATTAATAGATACATTGTTAAAAAAAAAAAAGAAAATATTAGTAATTGATAGGGGTAATTTCCAAGAAAAAAAATACGAAAGTGTAATATCAAAAAAAATAAAGATTAAAAAAAAATCAAAAACGTTTGCAATTGGAGGAACAAGTTTAGATTGGTCGCAAATTTATTCTTATCTAGACGAAATTGAGCTAAATGATAGATCCACTTTACATAATAAGTTGCCAATTAGTCATAGTGATTTGATCAAATATTATAGAAAATTGGATAAAA
>MDTG01386933.1_pt1 | contig 12322 bp, 11 predicted proteins | sample 811421 | NCBI WGS metagenome assembly MDTG01 (sample SAMN05326645, study PRJNA326480) | marine metagenome | isolation source: seawater | place: Pacific Ocean: South East | collected 2011
ATTCATTGCCTAAACCTATGCTAAAAATTGGAGGAAAACCAATTTTATGGCATATTATGAAAATTTATTCACATTATGGATTTTCAGATTTTGTTATAGCTTTAGGTTATAAATCTGAAGTTATAAAAAACTATTTTTTGAACTTTAATCAGCTTAATTCGGATTTCGAAGTAGATTTAAAAAAAAAAGAAATTAAATATCTCAAAAATAATGATGAAAAGTGGAAAATAAAACTTGTTGATACTGGTTTAAAAACTCAAACAGGAGGCAGATTAAAAAAAATATCAAAATTTATAAATAATGAAAGATTTATGTTAACCTATGGTGATGGTGTTTCTAATATAAATTTAAAAGAGTTATTAAAATTTCATATGAAACATAGGAAAATTGGAACAATTACAACTGTACATCCTAGTGCAAGATTTGGAGAGTTAGATTTAAAAGGAAATATAGTTCATCGATTTAAAGAAAAACCTCAGACTAAACAAAGTTGGATTAATGGTGGTTTTTTTGTTTTTGAACCAGAATTTTTGAGATTGATAAAATCAAGCTCGACAGTATTAGAAAAAGAACCTTTGGAAAATTTAGCTAAGCGAAAACAACTCATTGCTTTTAAACATGAGAAATTCTGGCAATGTATGGATACAAAAAGAGATAAAGATTTATTAGAGAGATTATGGAATGAAAAAAAACCTCCTTGGAAATGCTGGTAAACTTATAAGACTATCTAAAAGTAGCATCTCAAAATTAGAAAAGAGAAATGTGGTTAAAATTCTTTCAAAAGAATTTTTAGGTATGGGACAGGAAGTTCAATTATTTGAAAATAATTTAATTAAATTTTTTAAAAATAAAAAAAGAAAAGTTGTTGCTGTATCTAGCGGTACAGCTGCCCTTCAACTTGCATTACAATCTCTGCGTCTTAAAAATAATGATGAAGTTTTAGTTCCATCTCTAACTTACTTGTCTTCTTTTCAAGCAATATCGGCAAATAAATTAAAACCAGTTCCCTGTGATGTAAACGAAAAAACAATGACAATAGATATAGATGATTTAAAAAGAAAAATTAACTCTAAAACAAAAGTTATAATGCCTGTCCATTATGCTGGGGGAGCAGGAAATTTAGATGAAGTTTATGCTATAGCCAAAAAAAAATCTTTGAGAGTAGTTGAAGATGCAGCTCACGCATTTGGAACAATTTATAATAAAAAATTAATTGGGTCTTTTGGAGACATTGTTTGTTTTAGTTTTGATGGAATAAAAAACATTACTACTGGAGAAGGTGGTTGTGTAGTTTCTCAAGATAAGAAAATTATTCAAAAAATTCAAGATTCAAGACTACTAGGCATTAATAAAGATTCAGAAAAAAGATATAAAAAAGCTAGAAGTTGGGATTTTAATGTTACAGATCAAGGTTGGAGGTATCATATGAGTAATATTATGGCTGCAATTGGGAACATACAATTAAAAAGATTTAAATTTTTATCCAATAAAAGAAAATCGCTAGCAAGAAAATATGATGAACTTTTGATGAATCACGAACAAATTAAAATAATTAAACAAAATTATAGTAATGTTGTACCTCATATATATCCAGTTAGAATTTTAGGTCTTAAAAATAGAGTAAGATTAATAAAATTTTTTAAAAATAAGAATATTGAAGTTGGTTTTCATTACAAACCAAATCATTTATTAGATTTTTATAAAAAAAATAAAGTTCGTTTACCTAACACAGAAAAAATATTTCCAGAATTACTAACTTTACCTTTACATCCAGATTTGAGTTTTAGCGATGTTGTAAAGATCGGTAATATTCTTAAACAAAATATTAAAAAATTTTTATAAAATATTAACAACTAACAATATTTAAATAACAATTGATTTGTTTGCTTAGATATAAATATTAAGATTATTAAAATAAATAATGTATTAAGCTTGCTCTATTTATATTTTTTATTTTATATCCTGGTAGCTAAAAATTTTATTCGCCATTTTAAATATTTTATTATTTTTATTTTTTCTACAAGATTGTTTATTTAGTTTATTATAATCTTTTAAATCATTTAAAAAAATTATTTTGTTTTTACTTAAGTCAAATCCATCAATTATTTTATTTGGATTTATTAGCTGTAAATAATTAATACCTCTTTGATCTAACAATGTTACAAACGACGTCACACCTAAGCTAATAAAAAAATCATATTTTTCAAAAAATCTATTATTTATTTGATCAAATTTTATTTTTTTAGAATCACAATAAATATTAGCAAATTGACCCATTTCTGGGTGTGGTCTAAAATAGATATTTTCATATTGATTTGCTAATTTTGAAGATAAAATAGTATTTTGAATATCTAAACCAGAAAATATTAAAGCTTTATTTTTAAATTTTTTTTGTTTTTTAATTTTATATTTATTTTTCTTTTTAAATAATAATAATTTTTTATATCTACCATTAAAATCATCAAAATGAAATTTTGACTCGAATAAGATTTTTGAATTTTTTAAGTCATTAAAATTTCTATGATTACAATAAATTGGTCCTAGATGTCCCTCAACACCTAGCTGAATTCCTATGAATTTTTTATTATACTTTGCTAAAAAGTAGTTTTGCCATCCTCTATTTTCCCAAAAAATAATATATTTTTTTATATTTAGTTCTTTTAACATTTCTTCTAAAGAATAAATTTTTAATAAGTCATAAAATATTCTACTTAGTGAATTTTTTTGATTAACTAAATTATTTTTAGAATATTTATAATCAATAAAAAATGTTTTGAATGTATAAAAAATTATTTTTAAAAAACTTAAGGTTTTTAAGAATATAAAAGAACATATATATTTTTTTTCACTAATTATTTTAGTAATATTTTTTGAATTTAAAAATTGTAAATTAAAATCAATCAAAATATTTTTTTTTTTAGGATTTGTTATAGATTTTCTCAATTTTTTATTTAATGAGAATTGATTTTCAAATATTAAATCCGTTTTATAATTTGGTATTTTTTTTAAAAATTTATTTTTAAAAATTCTTAAAAATATAAAAAAAAAAAATATTTTTAAAAAAGCGAATAAAAATTTAAAAAATTCTTTAATAAAAAATGATAAAAAAAAATTATTTTTTTTTTTTAAAATTAATGGAGGATACCCAATACCATTACAAATACTTGAAACATTATATACACTTATACTGCCATTTAATGTTTTTCTTTCATAGAATTTTTTAATTTTTTTATTTTCCTTATTTACTTTATGTTTAAAGAATTTAAATGAGAGCATTTAGTTTATAAAATTGCATCAATTTTTTTTATTAAAAGTTTTAAATATTTTATATTGCCAACTGTTAATCTTATATATCCTTTGAGTGGGCCAGTGGTATATGGTGGTCTAATTAAAAATTTATTAAAAAACAAATTATTTGCGATTTTTTTATTATATTTTGTAAATTTTACTAATACAAAATTTGTGATAGTTTTTTTAAATAAAATATTTTTTTTTTTAAAATAGTTATATAAAAAAATTTTACTTTTATTAATTTCATTATTATATTTTAAATAATCACGTTTTTCTTTTAACGCTAAGTTTAAAATAGATGCTGCAAAAGAATTAATTTCATTAAGTGGTTTATTATTTCTTAAATAATATATAAAATTTTTATTTGCCACGACACATCCAGCTCTTAATCCTGCTAATCCAAAAAATTTTGAAAATGAAACTAATATTATAACATTTGTATATTTGTTTATTATAGAAAAATCAAAATCATTAAGAATATTTTTTTTAAAATTTAGATAAGCAATATCAAAAACTACGAAGATCCCTCTTTTTTTAAGTATTTTAGAAAATTTCAAGATTTTATTTATTTCTACAAAATCACCATGATATCCACTTGGATTTTCAATAATAATTACTTTTGTAAATCTATCAATTAAACTTAAATATTTATTTTCACTAAATTTAAAATCTTTCGTGTAATCTATCTTAATTACTTTTCCTCCTAGACTTTTGCAGTAGATTTCAAACATTGCATAAGATGGATTATTTACGATTATATTATGTTTTTTTTTAAATATTAATGCCTCTAAAATACTTTTGCATCCTCCATCACCACCAGGTGTTAAATAAATATTTTTAATATCAATTTTAAAAAATTTTGCTAATTGCGTTTTAATATCATTTAAATCTGGGTAATTTGAAATTAACTTAGAATTTATTTTTTTTTTTATTTTTTTTAAAAAATTGAAGCTGAAAGGGAAAATTTTTTCATTCTTTTCTAAATTATAATAATTAATTCTATTTAAATTTTTATCCTCATTTCTTTTTAAATTAACATGATTTGGATTTATTAATTTTTTTAAATTCATTTTTTATTAATTAAAATAATCAGAATTTTTTTCTCCCATAAGAGTGCCCTCAACATCACAAACATTACAGGGTTTAAAATTTCTGTTCGAATTATTTAGCATTTTTCTTATTTTTATTGATTTTTCATTAAACCAAATATCTAGAAATTTATCTTTATTCAAGTTTCCCAATATAATTTTCTTACCCCAGTCATGAGGGCATATTAAAACATCTCCCTGATAATCCATAAAAAATGTATAAGATGGAATGTAACATGGACTTTTGAGTGGTTCTTTTAAGCTGAGTAATTTAAAATCGGCATTTTCTAAAAGTCCAGATCTATTACTTAAAGTTATACCAAAATCTTTTTCCTCTGAATAATATCTACGTCTTACAATATATTGTTCTTTTCTAAGATTTGCACTTTCACACAATCTCTCTAAATTATCTGCATCTTCTTTACTATCATAAGCGCTTATAAGAATCTTATTTAATCCATTGTTAAATAATTTTTTTAATCTTTTTAAATTTAATGGATCACCATTTGTGACTATTTCAATATTACACTCAGGTAAATTACTCCTAGCCATATCAATCAAACTATAAATATTTTTATCTAATAATGGCTCAACAAATCCACTATATCTAATTGTCCCTTTATATTTTAATTCTTTAAGCTCAACACAAAGCTTTTTGTGAAGAAAATCACTTATAAACTCTTTTTTATCAACATAGTCAGGTGCACTACGTGGACAGAAAGAGCAAGATCTATTACATGTGCCAGATTCACTAATCTCTATTTCTGTTGGTAGTGGAAGAAATTGACCATTAAAATCAAAAAATTGAATTCTTTCTTCTATAGTTTTTGATTTATTTATTATATTTGGATCTATGAATTTTTTTTTCATTTTTTAATTTTTAAATTTATTTGCTCTTTTTTTTAAAATTTTTTCTGCTTTTTTTATGTCTTTTATTTCATCTACCGCTACAGAATTAGAGTGTAATTTTACCATTTTAATTTTAATACCATAATCAAAAAATCTTAATATCTCTATATCCTCAATTTTTTCGATAAGACTTTTTTTATTTTTTAAAGCAAATTTTCTTAATTGAGCTTTATTAAAAGCATAAATACAAACCTGTTTATGATAATCAATTTTATCAGTTTCATTTTTTTTTCCTGGAACTAAAGCCCTAGAGATATAAATTAATTCTCTTGAGCTATTAACTACAACCTTGGGTAAGTTTAAGTTTGATGGGTTTTCAAGTTTATGAATTTTATCATATCCACAAATTACATGGTTGGGATATTTTTTTTTAGCTTTTATTACTTTTCTAATATCATTAGGGTTTATGGTGGGCTCATCGCCTTGAACATTTATGATTATATTTGATTTAATTTTTTTTGAAGCTTCAGCCACTCTATCAGTGCCTGTTAAACATTTTTTTGATGTAATTATTGTCTTATAACCTTCTCTTGAGGCAACATTTTCAATTAATTTGCTATCTGTTGCAATATATAAGTTCTTAATTCCAACAATTTTTTTGCAAATATCTGCAACCCTTAAAACCATCTCCCTACCTAGAATTTTAGCTAATGGTTTTCCTCTATATCTTGAAGAGCCATACCTAGCTGGGATGACTATAATGGTATTCATAAAATATTTTATTTTTTAATTATCTAGTTTTACCTTGTAAGTTGACCAAGTCAAAGTGCAAATTTTTTATAAATATTAGTTTAAATGGGTCAGAAATGATTGAAATTTTTAAAATCAAATTTACAGCAGTTTTTTTATTTTAATTATTTTTTATTTTTTTTTAATAAAATTAAATGAAAATCTTTTTACAAATTCTTTGGTTATCACAATTAAAAAAGTAAAGAATATTTTTTTAAAACCAAAAGATGAATAAATATCTTTAAAATTTTTTAATTCTATCTCAAGATTAAATTTACTAATCTTCAAAATACTTAATATGATCGCTCTTATATTTAATCTGCAAATTTCAGTAAGAAATTCTCTCTCAACAATGTCTATGTTATATTTTTTTTTCTTTGACTCTCCAATAGCAAAATTTATCAATTTTAAAAATAAATAATTATAATTATTCAATCTCCAAAAATTTTTTTCTAATTGCATTCCAAAATGTTCAGACATTAAATTTGTATCTTGAACTTGAAATCCTCTTTGTGCCTGCTTTTCATGCCTTCTTAAGCTAGACAATGTTTTAGAAATAAAGTAAACATCCCAGTCTAAATACATAATTTTTAACCATAAATTTACATCAGAAAATAAACTATATTCCTCATCAAATTTTCCAATTTGTTTTAAAATTCTCGTTCTTACCATTGGAAGCTGAATGGGCATAAAATTTTTAACAATATCATTTATAGTTTCATGTTTTTTAAAGTGCATGTCAGTATTATAATTTATTGCTTTTTTGATTATATTTTTATTTTCGTCTATATAATCAACACCCGCATAAACAATTCCAACATTTTCATTTTTATTTAAGATATCAGAGGTTTCATTTATAAAATTTTGATGCATTATATCATCATGAGGAATCATCACAAAATATTCTCCAGTAGCTAACTCTATACATTTTGTGAAATTATTTATAGCACCAATATTTTTTTCGTTTGAATATATTTTAACTCTAGAGTCGTTAAATGATTTTACAATTTGTAAGGTTTTATCATTTGAATTGTTATCTACTATAATTACTTCAAAATTTTTATAAGTTTGTAAAATTATGCTGTTTAAACAATCTTCTATGAAATTTTCTCCATTAAAAACAGGAATACAAATACTTATCAATGGCTTCTTTGTTAAATCCATTTTATTGCTTTAAAAGATAACCATCTTTACAAACTGTAATTAATAATTTTTTTTGTATTTTTTTGTCAATTATAAACTTATTATTTTTTTTTAGAAATGTTTTGAGTGCTGACCATGGACTATTCCCTTTATCCCATGGTCTATTTGAAATAATTTTTGGATCAAGATCTTCAATGACTGTATCAAACACTACACAATAACTTCCTTTGCTAACAAATTTTGCATACAATTCTAATTCTTTTAAAACATGGTCATGAGTATGATTTGAGTCCAAGAATAGCATTACCTTTTTATATTTTTTTGTTATTTTTTTTACTGTTGTGTAGACACTTTCATCTATTGAAGAACCTTCAATAAGTGTAATTTTTTTCCTCAATGGGTGTTTATCTAAAGCTATTTTATTGTGCTTCCTTATATCAATATCAATACCAACAACTTTTCTATTATTTACATTGATTTTTCTTTTACTTTTAATGCTTTCACAATAATCAATCATTGCAAGCATAGATGCACTAAATATTAGGGATCCACCATGAGCAATTCCTGTTTCAATTATTAAATCTGGTTTTACTTTCCAAATTATTTCTTGCATAGCTATAATGTCTTGTGGATATTGAATAATTGGCCTATTCAGCCAGTCAAATTTATATGAATACTTAAATTTCATTGACTCATTCATAAAATTATTAGCAAAATAATTTAATTTTTTTTTATCTTTAAATTTTTTCATTTTTTTTATGTATATTTAGAATGATTTTTGTTCCTTCGTTCTCTATATTAAAATCTAAATAAAAATTATTAGTTAAACTATTTTTTAATTTATTTATAATTTTATTATTGGTATGAAATAAAAAAAAACCTCCATTACCAGCACCGAGAATCTTCCCACCTTTAGCTCCATTTTTTAAAGCTTTCTTATAAGTAGAATTAAGTTGCTTCATATTTTTACTTTTTAAATTTTTTAATTTGAACTTCCAGCTTCTATCAAGGATTTTTCCAAGACCATCAAGATTCTTTTTTTTGCAAAGAATTTTTTCACATAAATCGACATCTTTTAAAAAATTTTTCAATTCATTAAAATTTGCTTCTGAATTTAGTTTTTGTTTTTTTAAAATACTACCTGCATGAGTATCTCTTTGCTTAAAAGTAAAAAATAATGAAATATTATTTTTTAAATTATTATAATTTATTTTTTTTAAAGGTTTTACTAATACTTTTTCATTTTTATAGAAAGTAAAAATATTCACTCCTCCATACGCACTTGCATAATGATCTTGCTTACCAATAAATCTTTTTAACATTTTAATTTCAATATGTGCTGCGGTTCTAGCAATTGTTTCTTTTGAAACTCGTCTACCTTGTAATGCAAATAGAGCGTTCACTAGTCCAACAGCAAATGCGCTTGATGAACCCAAACCAGTTTGTGCAGGTATCTCTGAAATAGTAGTAATTTCAAGAGGAAAATCAATTTTAAAATATTTTAAAGCCTCTCTTGCAATTGGATTTTTGATTTTATTAATTGAATTAACAAATTCTGTTTTACTCCAATTAATTCTATATTTGTGTTCAACAAAGCTTGGAAGCTTTTTAACCATTACATAGAGATACTTATCTATCGTTGAACTTAATACTTTACCGTATTTGTTTTTTTTATAAAAAATATTTATATCTGTTCCACCTCCTGCAAAACTTATTCTAAATGGTGTTCTTGTTAAAATCATTAATAAATAAGTGATAAATAATTTAAAATTTTATTTGAAATGTTGTTGATGTTTTTTGCGGCATACAAAGGTTTATACTTTTTATTTAAATTTTTGATATCTTTTTTTTTTCCAATAAATATACTTCTGCAATTTGCATTAAATGATGCAATACAGTCTCTTTTATCATCTCCTATATATAGTGTTTTGTCTAAATTCAAATTCCATTTATCACTAGCTTTATAAAAAAGTCCAGGTTGGGGTTTTCTACATTCACAATTTTTATTCCAATGATGTAAACAATAATAACTTTCTAAAACATTTATCCCATTTTTATTTAAAACCTTTTTCATATTTGTATCTATATTAAAAAGTTTTTTCTTAGATAGCATTTTTCTTCCAACACCAGCTTGATTGCTAATTATAATAAATTTATATCCCGCCTTAGATAAAGTTTGTAACCCAAGAATATTTTCCTTGATGAATTTAAAATCCTTCCAACTTTTGATATATTCACCTTTTTTTGTTTTTAAGTTTATAATCCCATCTCTATCTAATAGAATAATTTTCTTAAATTTCAAAAAAGATCTGGTTTTATTCAATCTGGATTGATCAGAGATACTTTGATAACTGGGAGTTAAGTAAGATTTGAACATATTACTTTTTACAAAATGATCAAGAAACTCGCTAGTTTTAGTAAATTTTTTTTTATTGTTTGAGAAAAATTTCTTCTTATTTATTAACCAAAAACCTAAGTCAACATAGTTAAAGCTAGCCTTCCTTTGGAAGGAATATTTTAAGATTTGTGAATTATTGATTTTTAAATTACCAGGTTTTTTTTTTGAAGAGATTAAACAAAAATTTGGATAATTTTGTTTATAAAAATTAAAGTAATTTGAAAAATTTATTGGAACCAAATTATCACTATAAAGAAGCATAAAATTATCTAATATTTGATTTTGTGCTTTTAAAATTCTTTCCCCTGTATCCAATGAAACGTCACCAACTGAATATTTAATGTTCCAATTCCATCTTTTTCCATTTGAAAAAAAATTTTCAATTTTTTTTGATTTATAACCAGTTAATAATAAAAAATTTTTTATACCATGTGAAGACAGTTTCTCCATTATTGAATATAAAAAAGGTTTTCCCAAACAATTAATCATTGGTTTTGGATTTTTACTAGTTAAGTTTTTTAATCTAGTTCCCAAGCCACCACACAAAATAACAGCCTGTCTAATTTTTATTTTTTTTGACATAAAATTTAATTGTTTTTTTTATAGCTTTATTAAAAGTTGTTTTTGGTTTCCATCTAACATTATTTTTAATTTTTTTTAAATTTGACCAAAAACGTAAGTTTTTAGTTTTATTTTTTTCATATTTGATAAATACTTTTTTTTTTAAATTTTTCTCTATAGCTTTAATAATTGTAATTAAATCTATTTTTTTGCCAGAACCAACATTATAAATTCCACTCTGAGGTTTTAAATATAAAAACTTTTTTAAGACTATTGCGACCTCGTCAACGCTTAAATAGTCTAATAAGTTTTTTTTATTTTTAAGAATTATTTCTTTACCATTAAGTGTATTTTTTATTAAGTAAGGAATTAATGAATTTTCTCTCTGATTTGGCCCAAAAATATAAAATAATCTCAGCCAATAAAAATTTATTTTACTTTTAGTTATTTTATTATTTATATGTTCATAAAGTTTTATCTTATATTTTGCAAAATTATTTAATGGTTTGGCTTTAATATTTTCACTACATTGTCCGTTTGTTGAGTATTCCCAACAAGTGCCTGTCACAATAATTTTACAAATTTTTGTATTTAATATCATAAAATCTATAAAATCTTTTGAAATATTAAAATTATATAAACAGTTTTTTTTTGTAAAATTCGGTATTCCTTGCCATGCAAAATGGTATAAATAATCTACTTTGAGTTTTTTAATCAAATTTAAACTATTTTTACCTAAAGGTAATCTATCTTTTATCCAAAATACATTTGGAACTTTTTTTTTATTATTTCTTGAAATAACAACTATTTTATAAGTTTTTAATTTTGAGATATATTTTAGAAATGTTAAACCAATAAAACCTGTAGCCCCAGTTATTAAAACAACTTTTTTTTTACCCATCAAAGTCTTCAAAATTGTTATCTCTTTTAGAAATGACTTTAGGTTTGTGAGGCCAAATAAACTTAAAATATGGATCGTTATATCTTATTCCTTTATAAGATTTGGGAGTGTAAAAATCACTCATATAATAATGAATAACTGTATTATTTTTCATTGTTAAGTAGGCATTAGCACAACCATAAGGAATATAAAGGCTGTCCTTAGATTTATCATCAAGTGTAATTTCAATCCACTTTTTGTAAGTTTTACTGTATTTTCTTAAGTCAAGAACTATGTTGTATATTTTTCCTGAAATACATGTAATTATTTTTGACTCTTTGCTAGGTAATTTTTGATAATGAAAACCTCTTAAAGTATATTTTCTCGTATTTTCTGAAATATTCCCTTGTTTGACATCAAATTTATGTTTTTTTAAAATATTTTTACAAAAACTTCTTCTGAAAATTCCTCTACTATCTTTAATTAAATTATGTTTTATTAAAAATACACCTTGAATTTTTTTTTTTTTAAAAATCATTTCATAATCATTTTCTTAGGAAGCGGAATTAAAAATTTACCCTTAAAACCTTTCCCTTTTAAAAAATTTATTATCTCTTTTTTAAAATTCCATGCAAGGAGTAATAAAAATTTTTCTTTTTTAATTATAGATAAGCCTTTTGATAAACTTATAATTTTAATATTTGTTCCTGGAGTAAACTTTCTCTCTTTCATTTTATTTTTATCTATTATAAAGCTTATATTTTGGTTATTTAATCTTGAAAAATTTAACAATGTGGAGCTCCTCGCCGAAGCACCATAAGCAATCATTTTCTTATTTAACTTTTTGTTAATAAAACTTATTTTATCTTTTAATTTTTTTGAATGCATCACTGAATCGTTAGCAAATTTTTCCCATTTAACAAAAAGATTAATCTTATTTTTTTTCTCATTTTCCTCTAACTTTTTTAAGTTAATACTTTTTTTAATTTTTTTTTTCGAAAAAAATATTACCCATGAACCACCACTGATCGGGCTTTTAAAAATATCAAAACCAAACAATCCATATTTTTTGAAAACATTTGTAATAGTTTTAATTGAAAAAAAAAAAATATGCTCATGATAAATTGAGTCATAATGAAGTTCATTCAAAATTATGCTTGAATTATGAAATTCTATAGCAACGATGCTTTTATTGTTATTATCTATTAGGTTTGATATCCCCCTAACAACCGAGTGAATATTTTCAACATGAGGAATTACATTTCTTGCAAATATAATTCCTTGGGGGCCATACTTTTTTTTTATTTTTGAGCTTAATTGATA
>MDTG01415423.1_pt1 | contig 12322 bp, 11 predicted proteins | sample 811421 | NCBI WGS metagenome assembly MDTG01 (sample SAMN05326645, study PRJNA326480) | marine metagenome | isolation source: seawater | place: Pacific Ocean: South East | collected 2011
AATTTTACTAGAGGCCGCTCTTGATTTGAAGTTTAATAAAAATATGATTTTTTCATCGATAAAAGCATTCATTTCTGGATCTATGGGACTAATTATCACAGCTCTAGTTGGTGCATATATTCTTCAATATTGGTTTAAAGATTTGAATTTTTTAGGTGGTTTATTTTTCGCAACTCCGTTGGCAATATTAAGCAGTGCTATAATTATTCCAAGCACACATACCTTTCCAGAAGATAAAAAATCTTTTTTAATCTACGAGAGTACTTTTTCTGATGTTCTAGGTTTATTAATGTTTGAAATACTTATTGGTGTATTTGCACACGGGAATATAAGCTCGTCTAAGGTTATTGGTGAATTAGGATTATCAATTATCTTTTCGATTGGAATTAGCATCGTACTAATTTATGTTTTTCAAAAAATAAAAAGCACAACAAAACTATTTTTACTGTTTGCAATTTTAATGCTTTTATATTCTATTGGACATGCCCTTAAACTATCTGCTCTTTTAATTGTTTTAATTTTTGGTCTAATACTAAATAACTATGAGGCCGTTTTTAAAGGCACCTTGTCTAAATTTATTAATCATGAAAGTGTTAATAATATACAAGATGGATTTAAAATTATTATTCAAGAAAGTGCATTTGTAGTTAGAACTTTTTTCTTTATTGTATTTGGCTATTATGTAGCACTTGAAAAAATTGTTAATCCGGAGTTTATTGTCCCAATAATTTTTATTAGTTTATCATTATTGGCGGCCATATATCTTATTCGATTCCTGATTCTTTTGCCAACTTTAAGGACATCAACATGGCCTGAAGTTTTTTTAGCTCCAAGAGGCCTAATTACTATTTTATTATTTTTCTCTATCCCTGAAACACTGTTTGAAGGAAATGAAGAATTAGCTAACATTAGGGAGAATATCATACCGGGAGTTTTTTTATGTATAATTCTTGGTAGCACCTTGGCAATGAGCAATGCATTAATTGGTTTCAAAAAAATAGAACACCTTGCTTTATCAAATAAAACACCTGATGATAACGATGATTCTCTCCAAGAAATGGAAATAAATTATACCGATTCTTCAGATTCTGAAGACTTTGAAAACAAATTCCCCCATGATGACAAAGAAGAAGAGTTAGAAGTTTGAAATTAATATTTGTAGTAAAATGACTACAATAAGAGAGGGCAGCATATTTGTTGGATTTATATTTTTGTAACCCAAAATTTTTAATCCTATTGCTAAAATTAAAATACCGCCCACTGAACTTATCTGATCTATTAATTCTAGAGAAAAATAGTCCTGGAAATAATATGCAAATAATGTTATTCCAGACTGAAAAACAAACATGGGGATTACTGAGAACAATACACCAATACCAAATGTAGATGCTAAAAAAATTGAACTAATGCCATCCATAATAGCTTTTGTATATAAAATATTTGGCACTTGACCTAGTCCCTCCTCGATAGCGCCGACAATTGTCATTGAACCAATACAATAAAGCAAAAAAGCTGTTAAAAAACCATCTGTGAAATTTTGGTCTTTTATCTTTAGCTTATTTTTTAAACCTTCTATTGCGCTGTTTATTATAGTATCCCAATCATAATGCTCTCCTATTATAGTACCTAAAACCACTGAGCTGAGCATTAAAATGTAATTTGTAGTTTTTATTGCCATACTTATTCCTAATACAATAGTAAAAAGTCCTAAAGCAAAAAAGATTTTTTTGTTAATCTCTGAGTTAATAATTTTTTTAAAAAAAATTCCAATAATAGATCCCAAAATAACCAATACCACATTTGTTAATGTCCCTAACGGTAATATCATAATTAATTTACTTAAGACTTAGTCCCAACTCATCAAGTTGATCTTGATCTATATTTGAAGGAGCATCAAGCATGACATCTCTTCCTGAGTTATTTTTTGGAAAAGCAATAAAATCTTTTATGCCTTCACAGCCACCAATTATGGCACACAATCTATCAAATCCAAAAGCAACCCCTCCGTGTGGTGGAGCCCCATACTCAAAAGCATCCATTAAAAAACCAAACTGTTCATTTGCTTGTTCATCTGAAAAACCTAGATGTTTAAACATTAGACTTTGTAGTTTTTTATCATGTATTCTAATACTACCTCCACCAATTTCATTTCCATTAATAACTAAATCATACGCATTTGCTCTTACAGAACTTGGGTCACTTTCTAGTTTGTGTATATCTTGTGGTTTTGGAGAAGTAAATGGGTGATGCATTGCATGATATCTTTGAGAATCATTATCCCATTCCAATAAAGGAAAATCTAGGACCCATAAAGGAGCAAAAACATTAGGATCTCGTAAGTCTAATTGTTCAGCTAAATGTAGCCTTAAAGCAGAAAGTGATTTTCTTGTGCTATGTGTCTCTCCTGCCATTATTAAAAACAAATCGCCTTCTGAAGATGTAAATCTATTAGACCATTGCTGTAAATCTTCGTGAGAAAAAAATTTATCTACAGAAGATTTAAATGTTCCGTCTTCATTGTGCCTACAATATACTAATCCTGACGCTCCAATTTGAGGCGTCTTAACAAAGTCAATCAATTTATCTATTTGTTTTCTAGAAAATTCCGCTCCTCCTTTGACATTAATGCCAATTATAATTTCAGAATTATCAAAAACAACAAAATTTTTATTTTTACACAAATCTGTTAGTTCGACAAATCTCATATCAAATCTTATGTCAGGCTTATCCGACCCATAAATTTGCATAGCCTCATCATAAGTAATTCTTGGGAAATCTGGTAGCTCTATGTTCTTAATATTAGAGATCAAATGCTTTGTTAAGCCTTCAAACATATTTAAAATATCTTCCTGCGTAACAAACGCCATCTCACAATCAATTTGAGTAAATTCTGGCTGTCTATCTGCTCTTAAATCCTCATCTCTAAAACATTTTACGATTTGATAATACTTATCTATCCCTGCAACCATTAATAATTGTTTAAATGTTTGAGGAGATTGGGGTAAAGCATAAAACTGATTTTGATTCATTCTACTAGGAACGATAAAATCGCGAGCACCCTCTGGTGTAGACTTAATTAAAAATGGTGTTTCAACCTCACAGAATCCCTGCGAATCAAGATACTTTCTTGTCTCAATAGATACTTTTGCCCTTAATAAAATATTATTTTTAATAGGATTTCTTCTAATGTCTAAATATCTATATTTCATTCTCAATTCATCTCCACCATCAGTTTGATCTTCTATGGTAAATGGCGGTAACTTAGAAGAATTTATAACAACTAATTCATCTACCTTAATTTCTATTTCACCTGTTGAAAGGTCTTTATTAACTGATGACCTTTCTATAACCAGTCCTGTAATTTTAATAACGTATTCCCTGCCTAAAGCACGAGCTTCCACACATAAATCAGAATTTATTTCCATACTAAAAACTAATTGTGTGACACCGTATCGATCTCTTAAATCAATAAAAGTCATGCCTCCCAAATCACGAGATTTTTGAACCCACCCACATAGGGTTACTTTTCTGCCCACATCTGCTTTCCTAAGTTCTCCATTGTTTGCTGTTCTATACATAGATTACATCTTTAGATTTATAAAATTACAAAAATGGATTTTCAACTCTATGTATTTTGAATTAAATTTATGGTATGATAAACTTAGATGAAATGTATATGAGGAAGGCTTTGGCTGAAGCAAGAGTTGGAGGACAAAAGGATGAAGTCCCCGTAGGTGTAATCATTATAAATGAAAAAGAAATTATTGCAAAAGCGCACAACTTATGCGTCTGTTTATGTGATCCAACTGCACACGCTGAAATGCAAGCAATTACTTCAGCTTGTAGTTATTTAAAATCAAGATATTTAACAGAATGTACAATGTATTCAACACTCGAGCCATGCATTATGTGTGCAGGAGCTCTTTATTGGTCACAAATTGGAAGATTAGTTTATGGGGCTGCTGATAAAAAACTAGGGGGCTTTTCAAGAAAAGCCCAGCTAATTCACCCAAAAACTAAAATAACAAGCGGTATTTTAGAATACGAATGTGGTGAAATAATAAGTGATTTTTTTAAAAAAAAACGTAAATTTAAATAAAAAAATTTATGCCATACCCAGAAGAAATGTGTGCTCCAATGAGAGCAGAGCTAACATCCGCAGGAGTGAAAGAATTAAGAACTTCACAAGATGTAGATGATGTTTTTCAAAGTAATCCCAAAACATTACTAGTATTTATTAACTCTGTTTGTGGTTGTGCAGCAGGAAGTGCACGACCGGGACTTATTATGTCTATGGAAAATGATGTGAAACCTGAGCAAACAACCACCGTTTTCGCTGGACAAGACCTAGAGGCAACTAGTAAAGCACGAGAATATATGATGCCTTACCCTGCTTCTTCACCGTCAATAGCATTTTTTCAAAACGGAGATCTTGTTTATTTTATGGAAAGACATGAAATAGAAGGGAGCCTAAAACATGTTATCGCCGAAAAACTAATTTCGGTTTATAACCAATACTGTTAATTTATTTTTTAACAACTTTTGGCACCTTAATATAGTCACTGTTATGATTGGGTGAATTTTTAATTATTTTATTTTTTACATCAACATTTTCAATAATATCTTCCCTATAAATATTTGATGTATTATGAATATAGTTTAATGGAGAAACATGGTCCGTATCTATTTCATTTAACTTATTAATAAATTTTAATATCTTTTGAAGATCGGCGACCATCGCTTTTGATTCATCACTTGAAAATTGAAGTCGCGCCAGCTTTGAAAGATTATCAATTGTTTTTTTATCTATTTTCATAATTAACCAAAGTATTATCAATAGTACGAAAAACTTGCTCACTTAAATTACGTGCACTTTCTGATTTAAGTCTGTTTGTACTAATTGGTTTATGTATAAATACTCTTAAGAGACCTAATTTGAATTTTAAATCATCCTCAGGATATTTACTTTTATTATCTACAAAAGTAATCGGAATTATTGGAACTTGATTATGAATTGCAAGTTTAAAAGCACCTAATTTAAATTTTTCCAACCTTATACTCCTATCAGGAACTTTCCCCTCTGGAAAAATAACAATACTAACACCTGATTTTAATAATTTATCAGCCTTTCTATAGGCCTGAAAGGACGATGCCACGCTCTCTCTATCAAATGTAATCATAGTTTTATTGTAAAACCATTCAAAAAAAGAAAATTTTGAAACACCCTTTTTCCCAATAAAGACAAAGGTTTTTGGAAAAACTGCAAACAATAAAATAATATCCAATTTTGATGTATGGTTTGGGCATATAATACATGCCTTGATATCATTAATTTTATGAGTTAATTTTAAATTATACCAAAAGCCATTTAAAAATAAAACAATCCGACACCACCACTTACAAAATAAATGAAAAAATGGATAAGTTCTTTCAAAGGATACTAGAAAAACTCCGATGGGCGCAAAAGTGATTAAGCCAAATAATACTGTTATCCATAGCCAAGATCTCCATAAAGTATACGTAATTTTTGAAAACATTATCGAAATAAAGTTATAACATATTAATCAATCTATTTTATTATTTTTATCTAAATTTAGATTATGTCAAGAATTTTAACAGGTATACAAAGTTCTGGTAAACCTCACTTGGGTAACATTTTAGGAGCAATTTTACCTGCAATTGAATTATCAAAAACTGAAGAGTCGTTATTTTTTATTGCTGACTTACATGCACTTACAACAATAAAGGATCCTAAAAAACTTCAAGAAAATACACTAGCAACTGCTGCAACCTGGCTTGCTTGTGGTTTAGATACACAGTCTAATTTATTATATAGACAATCTGATGTGCCACAGGTGACAGAATTAATGTGGTATCTAAACTGTATCACACCTTTTCCTATGTTAGCAAACGCACACTCTTTTAAAGACAAGTCAGATAAATTATCTGATGTAAATACTGGCCTATTTACATATCCTGTTTTAATGGCAGCAGATATTATACTATATGATGCGAACATTGTACCTGTTGGAAAAGATCAATTACAACATTTAGAAATAACACGAGATATTGCGAAAAGTTTTAACCATATCTATGGTGAGACATTCGTTATTCCAGAATCAAAAATAAAAAAAGATTGCATGATAATTCCAGGAACTGATGGACAAAAGATGAGCAAATCTTATAACAACTGTATTCATATATTAGAAGATGAAAGAATACTTAAAAAACAAATAATGAAAATTCAAACTGACAGCAAGGGTTTGGATGAAAGAAAAGAGCCTGAAAATTGTAATATTTTTAAAATTTATAAACTTATTGGTGATCAAAAACAATGTTCAATTCTAGAACAAAAATATCAAAACGGAGGATTTGGATACGGCCACGCAAAAAGTGAATTGCTAGATCTAATCCTAACTAAGTATAAATTACCTAGACTAAAGTTTCAAGAGCTTATGAACAACCCTAAGTTTATTGAAAAAGAATTAGAAAAAGGTGCAAAAAAAGCCAATCAAATTGCTAATTCTGTCTTACAAAAAGTTAAAAAAAATATAGGTTTAATGTGATGAAAGATAATCTGCAACACCCTCATGAGACTCTTTCATTCCATCGTCCCCAACTTGCCAGTTTGCTGGACAAACTTCTCCGTTTTTTTCATGAAATTGCAGCGCATCTAAAATTCTAATTGCCTCATCCACATTTCTTCCAAGTGGAAGATTATTAACTAATTGATGTTGTACGACCCCTTCTTTATCAATTAAAAACAACCCTCTGTAAGCAATCATGCTAGAAGTTGCAACCAACTCACCCTCTTCATTGTAGTCATATTCACCATTTAATACATCATATGCATCTGAAATTAACTTATTGCCGTCAGCAATAAGAGGGTAGGTCACACCTTGAATTCCACCTTTTGACTTTGGTAGTTGAAGCCACCCCCAATGTGTTTCAGCTGTATCAGTTGAGCAACCTATAATTTGACAATCTCTTTTTTCAAAATCGGCTAATTTAGCTTGAAAAGCGTGTAGCTCAGAAGGACAAACAAATGTAAAATCCTTTGGATAAAAAAATAGCATCACGTACTTTTTACCTAAAAACTGATCTAACGAAAATTTATCCACTTTTTCTCCTCCGTTAATAATTGCTTCTGCCTGAAATGTTGGCGCTAGGCCACCTACTAGTCCCATAGTATGTAATTTTATTTATTATTTAACATAAAGATATTATTTTCGTGAAGATTATTTATTGAATAATAATACTTTCTTTTATAATTTTTTCATTGTCCATTAAATATGCTATATAAATCCCTGATGCCATTGATGAAATATCTATCTTTTCTTGATTTGTTACATCAGATTTTAAAAAAACTATTTGGCCTAATGTATTAACAATATGCACAGATTTTACATCTCTAGAAAGATTATCTGATTTTAAACTAATGTAATTTGTTGCTGGATTTGGATAAAATACTGAATTAGAATTTTCTGTAATTGACATAAATGAAAGATTCTCGTTTTCATCGCAAATAGAATTCTCGTTTTCATCATTTAAACAATTTCCAAAACAATCATAAAATAATTCTGGGTAAATACAGCTATTGTCTTCTGTATTTGCAGATAAATTATAATTGCATGCAAATTCGTCTAAACATCCCTCCACTATCAATTCTTCTTCACAATTATCTAAATCCTGAAGACCAATATAAGCAACTAGTGCATCCTTAACTGTATCATGAAATTTCATTATAATTCCTCCCCCAGATTGGGCTGGCCACATATGACAATAGCTCATGATGGTCCCAATTTCAGGAGATGGATTATTTGAATACGAGCTGCACTCTCCCGGTAAAACTTCTTCAATATTAACACAATTATCAAGTGGTCCTTCTGGCCAACCACACCATTGCGTATGTTTTGCTCCAAAATTATGACCAAGCTCGTGCATTAAACAATATATATTCCAAAAGAAATATGGAACAGGAAGGTCTACATAATCCTCTGTGTCAGTTAAGCTACTACTAAAACCATAGCCATTCCACGTACTACCAATCCCGTTCAAAAAAGCAATGCCACCTGTGCCAGTATTGCTTCTTCTTGAAAAAAGATGCACAATATGTCTATTAACATCTGCTAATATATCCTGATCATTCCAATGATTTCGAATAGCAAATAACATGTTATTAGGATCTTCAACAAAGCCATTATAAGGATCTTCTATTTCCCATATTTGTGCAAAATTAGACTTTAACTCTATACCTATTTCTGAAAAATAAAAATTGCTTGCAACTGAAATAATTTCTAAAGCCCAATCAATAGCATCTTGATAATTATTAAACGCTTGAAATGTATAATAATCTATTTCCATTGCTATTTCAACACAACCAGACAAATTACCCCCTGCCCTAAAGTTATTATTGTCAACATTTTCAGGCAACTGTGATAATAAGCCGTTACCACATTGAAAATCAAATGGAACTGGACTGTCTTGAACATCAGCCATGAAATATATATTAGACTCTATGTCTTCAAATAATTTCATTAATTGGTAAGTTGTATTATTATAAACAATAATTCCTTTCACGCCTTTTTTAGAAAAAATTAACGTCCCATTCACGCCCGTTTCATTTAACTCAATTTTATAAGTTTTGAAGCTCGGCTGTAAATGTTCTATCTTTTCCCCTTGAGCAGTTTGACGCTTAATCTTAATTAAATCTTGATAGACACTAAACTCGCTAAGTTTTAGATGAAAGCTCTGATTATTAAAAAACGGGATTTCAATATCTATAGTGTCAATATTATTATTTAGCAATCTATCTAGTTCCAGGTGGTTTAAATCTAAAAACAAATTTGTTTCTATCAAATTATTAATATTAATCTGATCATTTGCAGCAACTATTCTATTATAGTCTTCTAGTTTCATTTCATACTGATCAAATAGTTTTTGTGAAAAAGAAAAACTTGAAAACAATAAATAAATTGACAAAATTAAAAAGGTATTATTTTTCATAGGATTAAGTTTTACGTGTTTAGTAACACTAAAACAAATCCCGTGCCAAAGTATCCCTACTAGAATGTTCTAGTCTGTTAAATTATTTGCTAATAACTTCAGTATTTTAATTTTTATTAATTAATAATTATTAATTTGGTTAAAAAAAATACTATGAACATATCTAAATTTAATCTAATTAACTCGTTGACTTTAATCCTAATGCCACTTTGGGCATATTTTACTTTTGAAGCAACTCCAGAAAATCCAAATCTATCAGGCTCTGCCTGGATTCCACTTATCTTAGGAGTGATTCTTTTGCTCTGTAGCAAAGGATTAAAAAAAGAAAATAAATTAATTGCTCACATTGCCGTATTAGTTACATTTGTCGCTCTTTTAGGATTGTTTATGCCACTAAACGCTGCAATAAATGATGGCAGAACACTTTCCGTTGTTAGGGTTAGCATAATGATTTTAACATCATTACTAGCCATGATATCATTTATTACTAGTTTTATAAAAGCGAGAAAATCTTAATACTAATTACCAATTGGAAAATGCTGTATTAATTGGGGCAATAACTCCCACTCAACAAGACTTAGAAAGTACCGAGTATTTAACAGAGTTAAAATTTCTAACACACACGGCTGGAGGTAAAGTGTGTAAAGTATTTCAGCAAAAAATAAATAAAATAAATGCTAAAACTTTTTTAGGTAAGGGAAAAATTCTTGAGATTGGTACATTTATCGCAAATCATTCAATTGACACAGCCATATTTGATGATGAATTATCTCCTTCACAACAAAAAAATTTAGAACAAATTTTAAATTGTAAAATTATTGATAGAACAAATTTAATTTTATCAATTTTTGCGCTTCGAGCAAAAACTGCAATATCGAAAATTCAAGTAGAATTAGCACAATATCAATACCTTCTGCCAAGATTAACAAACCTTTGGACTCACCTGTCAAAACAAAAAGGTGGAATTGGGATGAGAGGCCCAGGAGAAAAAGAAATTGAAACAGACAGAAGGATTATACGTCAACAAATATCTTTACTAAAAAAGAAATTAATAAAAATTGATAAGCAAATGACTACTCAGCGAAAAGGACGCGATAAATTAATTAGAGTTTCGCTAGTTGGATATACTAATGCTGGCAAATCAACCATTATGAATCTACTAAGTAAGTCCAATGTTTTTGCAGAAAATAAATTATTTGCAACACTTGACACCACAGTTAGAAAAGTAGTTATTAAAAACATGCCATTCTTACTTTCCGATACCGTAGGTTTTATAAGAAAGCTGCCAACTCAATTAGTCCAATCTTTCAAGTCAACACTAGACGAATTACATGAATCTGACTTATTAATTCATGTTATTGACATTTCAAATCAACACTTTGAAAAACATATTAATTCTGTTCAAAAAACATTAAAAGAAATAAATTGCTTAGGCAAAAAAGAACTTGTAGTGTTTAATAAGATTGACAATTTTAAATATATAAAAAAAGATATCGACGACTTAACTCCCGTAAAGCGAGAAAATTTGTCTTTAAATTATTGGGAAAAAACATGGATGGCTAAGCAAAATGTCAACCACGTATTTATTTCCTGCACAAAGAAGCAAAATATAAAATCATTTAAAGCAAAACTCTATGATTTAATTATTGAAATTCAAAAAGAAAAGTACCCTTATAATAACTTTTTATATTAGTTACAAAATCTACATTGATCATCAATGTTTTTATGGTCAAAGTCCTCGTCAGGGTCAAATAATTCTAGAAAAAAATCATCTAAATGTTTCTCTAAACTCTGAAATATTGAATTGTCAATTTCTTGTATTTTATTTACAATACATTTTTGAAAATCAAAATTTTTAGCACGTAAATTTATAACACCTGCTTGCATTGGGCGATCAAGAACTTTTTTATTTTTTTTAAATAACCAAGCATAAATTAAAAGCTGGAGGATTTTAGGTTTTTGAATTAGTTCATCCAAATTTGAGGTCCGCAAATCTGCATCTTGCACTAAGCCAGTTTTATAGTCTATAATTCTATATACATCATTATAAATATCTATTCTGTCTATGTAGCCCTTTATATTAACATCAACAACTTTTTTTAAATTTGAGATTTTTAATTTTTTATAGGGGCTAGAAATTTGCCTTTCTAAATAAAGCACATTAATTTTATCCCCGTTTTTAACATTTCTTGCCTCGCTTTTAACAAAGTTTTTTATTATTCTTTTAATTGCTTCAATTATTAAAAAATTTTTGCCCCGCGAGGTGTTTTTAACACCATGTTTTTTAATTGAAGCCTCAAGTATTTCTGGCACTGAACCCATAATCTTTCCCATTATTAAATTATCCAAAGTAATTCCTAAATATGGCTCATAAAGCTTTTGAAGAGCCCAGTGTACTATGGTTCCTATAGTTGCTTTATCAATATCATTTTCTATATTATCAACAGAGGACACATCTAATATTTTCTCAAAATAAAATTGTTTTTTACAATAATTATAAAGATTTATTGCGCTCGGAGATATCCCTTTATTACATATTTCAACTAGTTTGTTAATAACATAATCATCTTTTAAATTAAATAGATTATTATTGTTTTCTCCATCCAATTGAAATATATCATTAGCTGTATAGCTATTTATACTAATACTAGTGTTCGAAAGGCTTTTTATTTCATAAAGCAATTGATTTATAAACCTACTTTTTTCACCTGAACTTGATGCCGACAAATCCTGATTGTAAATTATATTAACTTTTTTGGGTCTTTTTATTAAATTAAAAAAGTGATTCGCATATATAGCATCCATGTCTAGATGTGTTCGAATTCCAAATTTTAATTTAACATCAAAAGGAATAAAACTATTTTGACTAGAATCTGGCGGCAATTCAGACTCATTTGCGGATAAAATAAATACTTCATCAAAATCTATTGCACGTGATTCTAATATACCCATAATTTGAATACCTATTAATGGTTCCCCTGAAAAGTTTAACCTTATTGTCTTCAAGATTTTAGAAAATAACTTCGCAAATAATTCCACGCTAATAATGTGGCTAGAGTTTGATAAAAATACTGAAAAACTCAAAAGTTGCTCCTGAATTTCGAACAAACACTCCTGCTCTAAATCCATGTCTTCAGTTAAACTTAATGACTCCAAAATAGATAGTATAGTTTCTTCTAAAAAAGAAACGAGATCTATACTAGAGCGAAAATTAGTTAAAAAGATTTTTTTAAATAATGGGGTTTTTTCAAGATCAAAAATAGAATTAAGATCATGACAACCAATAAAATTTAAATTAAGTTTTAAAATATCTTGA
>MDTG01102299.1_pt1 | contig 12321 bp, 10 predicted proteins | sample 811421 | NCBI WGS metagenome assembly MDTG01 (sample SAMN05326645, study PRJNA326480) | marine metagenome | isolation source: seawater | place: Pacific Ocean: South East | collected 2011
ATGAGACCCTGCTGTCAGAAACACTGCTGGCAACGCTGCGGAGAACCGTCCGGGATGATGACGACGACGACGACGACGACGACGACGACGACGACGACGATGATGATGGCATTCTTGGCGGAGTCGGCTCAGTGGTCGGAGGCGTCACCAGTGGCGTGACTCAGCTGACGGGACGCGTCCTGGATACTACCGGTACCTTCCTGAAGCTGGATGGCGCTGATCTTGGCGTCAGAACGTCGGATCTCGAGAACCTGATCGGTTATCTCAAGGGTGACGATGCCTACGAAGGCACCTTGTTCCGCGATCGTGACGATAACTATCTCGGGGATATCGTGCATGCCTCGCCGGCGATCGTCGGGCCGCCTTCGGCCAGCTATCGCAATGACATGGAAGTGTCTTCGTACCGCTCCTTCAAGACGCTGTATGAGGAGCGCCAGAACATGATCTACATCGGTGCCAACGACGGCATGCTGCACGCCATCGACATGGAGACCGGTGAAGAGAAGTTCGCCTACATGCCGTATGCCGCCTTCAGCATCGAGAGCGGGCGCGGTATTCGCCAGCTCGCTGATCAGAACTATGTGCACCAGTACTATGTCGATGCCACTCCGGTCGCGCGTGACGTGCATGTCCAGTTGGGGGATGAGGATGCGCCCGGTTGGCACTCGGTCCTGCTGGGTGGGCTGGGCGCTGGTGGCAAGGCGGTCTACATGCTGGATATCACCGATCCTGAAGGCTTCGAGTCATTGGGTGAATCCGACGGCACCTCGCCGGCCGAGATCGTGCAGTGGGAATTCACGCACGAGGACCTCGGCTATACCTTCAGCGATATTCAGGTAGCGCGTCTGGATGACGGCAAGTGGTATGCCATCTTCGGCAATGGCTACAACGCCGACAGCGATGGGCGTGCCAAGTTGTTCATCGTGGACCTGGAAGACCCCGACAACTATGCGCTGCTGGATTCTCAACAGGGCAGCAATGCCGGTGGATCGTGCACCTCTGGCAGCAGTGACTGCAATGGCATGTCGAGCCCTGAGCTGGCCGACGTCGATGCCGATGGCATCACCGACTGGGTCTATGCCGGCGATCTGCATGGCAATGTCTGGGTGTTCGACATGCGCGAGTTCTCGCTGAGCAACATCGGCAGCAGCGAAATGTCGCGTCTGTTCCAGTCATGTGCCGTTGCCTTGAACAGCACGTCATCGACCTGTCCGGCAGCTTCCCGACAGCCCATCACATCGCGGGTAGCCGTGGCACGCAGCGGTGTCTTCAACAGCACCGTCGATACGCCGTACCTGAATGTGTACTGGGGCACCGGGCAATTGCTGACGCTGCAGGATGCGGTCGATACCTCGACGCAATCCTTCTACAGCGTGCTGCATACCGGGTCCTCGACTCGCCGTCATCATGGCCAGCTGGAAAAGCAGAGCTTCTCCAATATCAGTGGCGTGAGTGACGCGCGTACGGTCACGGGGGTAGGCGTCGATTATTCCAATCAGAACAACAATGGTATGCAGTACGGCTGGTACCTGGAGCTACCGGACTCCGGTGAGCGTCTGGTGACCATCCCGGCTGTCCGTGGTGATCTGATTGTCTTCAATACCACCATCCCGGGCTCCAATGGCCCCTGTACTGGCGGTGCCAGTGGTTGGCTGAATGCGCTCAGCTTGCGCAACGGCCTGCAGCCGGTACGCAGTTACAACAATGTGCAGCAGGTCTTTGATTACAACGATGATGGCGAGGTCAACGCGAGCGACAACGTCAATAATCAGGTCGTACTCTCGATCAAGACAGAAGGCGAGCCCACCTCACCGAAATTCCTGGGTGATACCCAGTATGTCGGTCAGGGTGGCACCAATCAGGTGGTCGAAATGGCCATGGACTTCGGGATCGATGGGCTGGAAGGCCGTAGTGCCTGGTATCAGCTGCGCTAGGAGAGAGACCATGAAGACATCACGACTCAAGCTGACTGGTAGTGGACTGATGCTGGCGGCGGGCTTGCTCTTCACGAGCTGGGGCTCCCAGGCCCTGGCGGAAGATGCCCCAATTCCGCTGGTCATGGAGCAGAGCGTCACCGGCGTCATCGACGAGCGAGAGGGGGATCAGCTGCTCGTCGACGACATGGGGTTCGTGCTTCAGCCGGATAGCCGGATACTCAATCGCAATGGGCGCGAGCTGAAGGCCTTCCACCTCACGCCGGGGCAGGAGGTCGAGGTGCGCTTCGACCCACGTGGTGAGCCGAAGCAGGTCATCGACATCACGCTGCTGCGTCGGGGGCGCTGATGATCAGGCGAACAGGGGGGGGGCGGGCACAAGGCGGCTTCGGTCTGCTGGAACTCATGATTGCCGTGGCCATCATCGGCATTCTGGCGGCGATCGCCTATCCCAGCTACCAGGATCAGGTGGAGCGTTCACGTCGCACCGACGCCACCACCGCCTTGCTGGCACTGGCCCAGACCCAGGAGCGCATCATGGCAACCTGCGGTGAATACGCGACCGCCAGCGTGACAGCGGCGACCAGCTGTGGAGATGCGCTTGGAGGCGGTGGCGGTGGTATCGGGCTGGGCCAGGCAGATGCCGTCAGCGAGGAAGGCTTCTACAACCTGGCCGTCGCAGGGGATGCAGACAGCTATACCCTGACTGCCACTGCTACCGGCAGTCAGGCCAATGATGAGGACTGCGCCACCTTTACGCTCACGGAGTTGGGAGTGAAGGGAGCGGCAGTTCTTGAGGACTCGGAAGATACCGATAGCAGTGATTGTTGGTAGGCACTGACAGCCGACATTGCATGGCAAGCGCCTGAAGCCTCGATCTACGATGATCGGGGCTTTTTTTGTCTGGTGGATGAGGTTCAGTCGAGAAATATGGAATAACGGTGATTATGGGGAGTTTTCGGAATGATGGGTAATTTTGTGTAACATAATGATTCCATCTGTGGTTCATAGACGTTAAATTGCCCAATTTCACGCCCTGCAGGGTGCTTTGGCCTGCGTGGCTTTCAGGGGTAAGACGATGCAGCTTTTTCCTGCACTTCGGCATGGATGTCAGCAGGGCCGCCAGCAAGGCTTCACGTTGATTGAGCTGATGATCACGCTGGCCATTCTCGTGATCACGATCACGATTGCCGTCCCCGCCTGGCAGGGGGTGGTCGCGCGCAACGCCGTCACCGGCACGGCCGAGACGCTCGTGTCTTCCATCAACTATGCGCGTAGCGAGGCGGTGGCCAGCGGCAACGACATCACGCTCTGCCCCCTGAATGCGCAGGGTGACGCCTGCATGAATTCCACCAGCTGGAGCAATGGCTGGGCGGTGGTGCAGGGCAGTCAGGCCGAGGCACGGGCGTCGCTGGGCGATGACCTGTTGCGCGTGTTTGATGCCGCCATCACCGTGCAGGCGGGTGTTGCCGGCGTGACTTTCGATGATCAGGGCGCGACCTCTGATTCCACCTGGTTGTTGATCTGCGATCAGTCGGGCGGGCAGGGCCATCGCCAGCTTGAATTGACTCCCATCGGACGAGTATTGACGGAGACTTATGGCAGCGATGACCAGAGTTGCTGAGCTTGGCGTGTCCCGTGCAAGCGGTAGCCAGCAAGGTACCAGCCTGCTGGAGGCGTTGATCGCTCTGCTGTTGATGGGGCTGACATTGCTGGGGTTCGGGCTCATGCAGATGGAGAGTCTGCAGGCCAACAACATGAGTTACGCGCGTACCGAAGCCCGTATTCTCCTGGTCAGCATGGCTGAGCGGATTCAAGCCAATCCCGATGGCGTGGATGACTACGATGGGCTTTCCACTGCGGGGGCAGGAAATCCGGGCGGTTGTCCCTGCAGTGTTGCCGAGCTAGCGGCCCGTGATGTGGCGGTGTGGGCGGACAGGCTTGAGGACAGCAGTCTGAACGCGCCGGTCGGGTCCATCGCCAGCAGCGGCAGTGACCTTCTCACCCTGACTCTCGGCTGGAGCGGTGCCGCGCAGCTCGGGCAGAACGAAGACAGCATGGACGCCGATGCTCAGGCGTTGAGCGAGACCCTACAGATACGAGTGGTGCCCTGATGTCGTCGAAAGCCTCCCTCCCGCTGCGAGCCTTCGCGTCGCGCTCGCCTCGGGCGCCGCGCTCGATTCCCTCACGGCGTGCCCAGCAGGGCGTCGGCCTGGTCGAATTGATGCTGGCGCTGGTGCTGGGACTGTTCATTTCCGCCATGGCGCTGGAATACTTTCTGGCCTCGCGCTCGACCCTCAACACCACGTCTGCCGTGTCTTACCTGCAGGAGTCTGCACGCCACGTCACACGCCGCCTGCAGCCATTGGTGCGCAATGCCGGCTTTTCCGGCTGTGCGTCGGTGAGCAGTGTCAGTGATGGCACCGGGAGCCATGCGCTGTCCGATTCTCCTCTGACGGCCGAGTCCGACACGGTGGCGGGGATCACCTACGACCGTCTGGCCTTGCAGGTACCGGCGCTGGGAACGCAGCGCGGTTGGCAGCTCGGGGCGAGCGTCGCCCAGGGCGATACCTCGCTGACCCTGGAGGACTACACCTCCGGCACGTTGGAGACGGATAGCGTCGTGCTGATCAGCGACTGTGAGAGCGGCGACATCGCACGCCTCTCGGGCGATGGCAACAACTCGCTCGATCTGTCGAGCGCCGTCGAGCACGGCTATGGCGGCACCATACAGACCCAGGCATATGTCTATCCGCTGCAGCGTTGGTACCTGTTGCTGTCACAGGCCGATGACGACTCCCCCGTTCGGCTCTGCCTGAACGGCGAGGATGTCGATGGCGACCCGGCAGCAGGCTGTGGCGAAGAAGTGGCGCGATACGTCGAAGCGTTGGACCTGACCTTCGATACGGCCTCCGGCAGCGGTAGCGCGAGTCGCTTTGCCGTGGAGCGCAGCGTGGCGGAAGTGGAAGCCGCGAACGACTGGAGCAGCGTCAGACGGATCCACATCAGCCTGACCCTCAAGACGCCCCCGACGATCAACGTCGAGGGAGAGGGGAACGGTGAGTTGCAACGCACCTTCGATATCACCCTGAGCCCGAGGAATATCGGTCTATGAACCAGGCAAGTTCTTCCAGGCCGCCACGCCAGCAAGGCATGGCATTGCTGGTCGTGCTGATCATGCTGATCGTGGTGGGCGTGATGGCGGTGACAGGCAATGAAGATACCCAGTTGCAGACCCGCATGTTGATGAATACCCAGTTCTACGACAACGCCTACGCGGAGGCCGAGAGCCTTCAGCAACAGGCTGAGAGTCGTCTGCTCGAGGGGGAGCTGACCCTGGATGATTTCGGTGGGGACGGCTTCTATGACGTCACGGCGGGGGAGGACCTGGACTTCGATCCTCTGCAGGCAGACGCCTGGGAGGGGGAAGGTGTCTTGAGTGGTGATGCGGCTGACAACGGCAACTATGTCATCGAGTATCTCGGAGAGACGACGGAAGGCGTTCTGAATGACGATAACCTGAGCAGCAGTCAGTTGTTGAATGCCTTCCGCATCACGGCCGCCGGTTGGAGTCTTGAGAGCGCAGGTGACCCTGATAGCAAGAAGCGTGCACTGGCAGTGGTGCAAAGCGAAATCATGATGGCCGATTGAAGGGAATCTATCGATGAAATCGAAGCACTCACCCCGCTGCAGCGGCTTGCGTCGTATTCACCTGCCGGTCTTGCTGTCAGGTGGACTGCTGGTCTCCTTGCCCGTGCTGGCAGACAGCGACACACTACTTCAGTTGCCCACCACCCAGAGTGTCGGCGTTACGCCCAATGTTCTGCTGGTGCTGGATGACTCGGGCTCGATGACCTGGGAAGACACCTTTGATGGTGGTAGCTCCTATCAGGGCTACAACATGCTTTACAAGAAGCGACAGGTATGTGAGAAGGTCGAGAAAAAATATAGTAATGGATGGAAGTGGTCCTGTGAATATGTCTTCAAGCCGCAAGATCTTTCCAACAAATACTTCTGTGCTGACTCCAATAGCCAAGCCTATGACCCGGATCAGATCTATCAGCCCTGGAAGTCTGGAAATGGGGATGAACGTTATGATGACATGGACCCGGCAGCGGCGTGGATTGATTTCAATGAAGGCGATGATGAAGACAATCTGGTTGACCTGACGGACCCGGATCTCGAGTTTCGTTATTACACTGGCAGCAATTGCAGTGACAGCAGCGAAGTGCAGGTTTCGGATCTCAGTCCGGATGAGCAGGTCAACTATGCCAACTGGTTCACTTATTATCGCAGTCGCTTGAATGTCGGCAAGGCTGCCGGTCTCGAGCTGCTTTCCGATATTGAGTACCGCACTGGGTTCATCACCATCAACCCCGGCTCAGAGACGGCAACCAAGGTAAAGGTCGATGATATTCTGGATTCGATCATAGAATATGTCACCAATGTACTGGGCAATCTGGTATCAGTCGTCACAACAAGTGACAGTGGCAACGATCATCTTGATGAGATCAAGGATGCCATCGTCAAAACGGAAATCAGCTCAAGCAACACCTATGTGTCGACGCCCTTGCGTGAGGCACTCTATCGCGCTGGTGAATATTACAGTGACAATTACTCCAGCCTGGGTTCCACGCCGATTCTTTCCGAAGATGAAGGCGGTATGTGTCAGCAGAACTTCACTGTTTTGATCACCGATGGTTTCTGGAACTCCGAAAACTCTTCCGCCTCCAATAATATTGAAAGCAAGATCGGCGATGCCAATGGTGACGGACGAACCTGGCGGGAAAGTTATAACTACAGTTATGGCGGTGATGCCACGCTGGCGGATGTCGCTTATTATTATGCTCATAATGATCTCTTGCCGAAGCTTGGAAGCGGGACCTATGAAAAGCAGGTGATGACGACCTATACGGTGGCGTTCGGGGTCGAGTCGACCAGTGACGACTGGGATGACAAGGATCGCGTCATCGAGAGCAGCTCCAGCACCATCGATGATCTGGAGCAGGCGGCGATCGATGGCGGGGGCTCCTACTTCAATGCCTCCAGTCCGACGGACCTCGTCTCGGCCCTGGCGGCGATCGCCTCCGAGATCGTCGCGGTGGGCAACAGTGTCAGTGGCCTCTCCACCAACCTGACCACGGCCAGTGTCGAGACGGATAGCCAACTGATCGAGAGCCGCTATTCCGCCTCGACCTGGACGGGTGATGTGGTGGCCTCGTCGGTACAGGAGGGCAAGGACGTCGAGGATGACGACCAGGTCTGGAGTGCTGCCACCCAGTTGAGTGAGGCATTGGCGGATGAGGATGGTGTTGAGTCGCGTACGGTCTTCACCATGTCCGGCGGCAACGGAGTCGAGTTCACGACCGACAATGCGGGCCGTCTGAGCTCCAGCCAGCGCAATGATCTCGCGCGCATGGAGGTCGGTGGCAACTCCACCGATGACCATGTGGAGGCGGCGATCGAATGGTTGCGGGGCAGCGATGAATACGAAGGTGATGGCCTGCGCAATCGCACTGGCGTCCAGCTGGGCGACATCATCGGCTCGTCGCCTGTCGTCGTGACTCAAGAAGACTCGACGACAGAGGGCAGTGTCTTTGTCGGGGCCAACGACGGCATGCTGCATGCCTTCGACCTCAAGACCGGCAACGAGCAGTTCGCCTATATTCCGGAACTGCTCTACAGCGAAGAGGACGACGCAGGGCTGGGGTATCTGACGGACCCGGGCTATCAGCATCGCTACTATGTCGACGGTGAACTGCGTCTGGCCAGCCTGAATGGTGAGGAGTGGCTGGTATCCGGTCTCGCTGGCGGTGGACGCGGCCTGTTCGCGCTCAATGTCACCAAGGCCGTGGCAGGCGAAGACTTCGATGAAGATGATGTGGTGCGCTGGGAATTCGGTGCCAGTGACGATGATGACATGGGGCATGTCTACGGCAGCGCGCATATCGTCACCCTCAACAACGGCGACAGCGCGGTGCTGGTCGGCAACGGGCTGGAAACGGCCGATGAGAACGCCGCGCCGACGTTGTTCGCATTGGAGCTTGATGGAGTCAATGCCGGCGGCGTGATCGCCAAGCTGTCCCCCAGCGGAGTGACCGGCGGATTGGCAAACCTGCAGGTCGCGGACCTCGACAGCAATGGCACCGTCGATTTCGCCTATGGCGGAGACCTGCAGGGGCGACTGTGGAAGTTTGACCTCAGTGACGACGACAGCAGCAAGTGGAATGTCACGCGCCTGTTCACGGCCTGTGCTACCAGCCTGACCGGCGGGGAGTGCCAGACGGACGCGCTGCAGCCGATCACCGTCAAGCCGACACTCAGTCGCTACTCCGGCGAGACGCACACCATGACCTCGCCCAATCTGCTGGTGTCCTTCGGGACCGGCCAGGACATGTACGCCGACGCCGAAGATGAAGCCTGGGTCACGCAGAGCCTCTACACCGTGCTGGATACCGGCGGCAGTCATACCAGCCTGACGCGCAGTGACCTTGAGGCACGCAACTTCGTCAGCGGCAGCTACACCAACGGCGAGCTGACAGGCCGGACCCTTGGCGGCGACAGCTTTGCCTACTATCCCAGCCAGCTCGAGGATCAAGACACGGATCGCTTCGGCTGGTATCTGGATCTGGATACCTCCGAGCAGGAAGAGCTGGTCGAGCCGGCCAATCTGCTCTCCAATCTGGTGGTCTTCTCCACCAGCACGTCCAGTACCGGAACCAACTTCTGTGAAAGTACCGGCGGTGGCTGGCTGGTCGCGCTGGACACCGAGACAGGTCTGCCGACCTACGACGATAGCGAAGGCAGCTACGTGACCATCTTCGATTTCAATCAGGATGAGGCCTTCAGCGCTGATGACCTGGTCGGTACCCTCGTTGATGACACCGTCGCCGTCGGCAATGTCATCGTCAGCGTCAAGTTGAGCGGTACACCGACGTCCAGTGTCAGTGTCGGTGATACGGTCTACGTGGGCACCAGTTCGCTGGGCAGCGAGGAGGGTGGTGTCTCGTCCTATGATCTCAACGTGTCCAGCTCGACGGACACCGGCCGTGTCTCCTGGTATCAGCTGCGCTGAGCCCGTCTCGATATGAGGCAAGGATGACACGCTGCGCCGCCACGCCTTCCCCGGAGTGGCGGCGCCTTGCCTTTCATCAGGGCTTACTTCCTTCAGGCAGGTTTGCCTTGAGCCTTTTAACCGAGTCTTGCGCCCTGGTCTTTCACTCAAGCCCTTCATTCACGTTCTTCAAGGAAGCACTTCATGGCCAGTCTTCTCTCTTCCCGTTCGCGCCTCTCTCGGCGCCGGTACGCCTCAGGCTTCACGCTGACGGAGATCATGATCGTGATCGTCATCGTCGGCATTCTCGCGGCGATCGCCTACCCGAGCTATCAGGACCAGGTAATTCGCTCGCGTCGTGCCGATGGGCAGGCGGCGCTGATGTCATTGGCCCAGGCCCAGGAGCGCTACATGGCGCGTTGCGGCGGCTACGCGACCAGCATCGCCGGCGACAGTGATTGTGATGAGGAAGGACTGGGGCGTGCCACCGAGTCGCCGGAAGGCTATTACACCCTGAGCCTGGAGGATGGCGCCACGACCACGCGCTTCACGCTCATCGCGACCGCGGTGGCGCCTCAAAGCGCCGATGCCGACTGCCCCGCGCTGACCCTCACCAATACCGGTGTCCGCGATACGACCGGCGACGGCGATTGCTGGTAGCCGTGAAGCGCTCGGCTCTGCACGATGCTGGAGACTCTGCTCAATGCTGGAGGCTCTGCGCAATGCTGGATTGCACGCGGCTCGCTTGCACCGCCTTGCGGGCGGCGTATTCTTGATCCCTTTCTCGGGCTGATGGCAGGAGCGAACAGGCGTGAATGACTTTGTGGTGGTAGGCGGTGGCGTGATCGGCATGCTGACCGCGCTGGAGCTGGCGGATGGCGGTGCCGAGGTCACGCTGGTCGAGCGAGGCCAGTGTGGGCGTGAGGCGTCATGGGCGGGCGGCGGTATCGTCTCGCCGTTGTATCCGTGGCGTTATAGCGCGCCGATCTCACGCCTGTCTGCCTGGTCGGAAGGCTTCTACCCCACGCTGGCCGAGCGCCTGATCGAGACCACCGGCATCGACCCCGAATATCGCCAGCAGGGCCTGCTGTACCTGAATGTCGAGGACGCCGAGCAGGCACTGGCCTGGTCCCGGGAATATGCCAAGCCGCTGACGCGCGTGGACGCCGACTTCGTTTATGACAAGGCACCGGCGGTCGCGCTCGGCTGTGAGTCGGCGCTGTGGATGCCGACGCTGGGCAGCATCCGCAATCCGCGTCTGGGCAAGTCACTGCGCGCCGCGCTCGACGCTCACCCGCGCGTGCGGCTGCTGGAGAATGTCGCGGTGCAGGGCATTCTGCTGCAGGACGACACCGCCATCGGCGTACAGACCGCCAATTCGGTGCTGTCTGCCGGGCAGGTCGTGGTCTGCGGTGGTGCCTGGAGTCGAGAGATTCTGAGTGAGGCAGGACTTGCGCTGCCGGTACGGCCGGTACGCGGCCAGATGGTGCTGTTCAAGGCACCCAAGGGGCTGGTGGAGCGCGTGGTGCTCAAGAATGGACGCTACGTGATACCGCGGGGCGATGGCCGTATCGTGGCCGGCTCGACGCTGGAGGAGGTCGGCTTCGACAAGGCGACCACCGCCGAGGCACGCGAGTCACTGATCAAGAGCGCCTGCGAGATCATCCCCGCGCTGGCGGAGTGTGAGGTCGAGCACCACTGGGCGGGACTGCGCCCCGGTTCGCCGACCGGCACGCCCTTCATTGGTGCCGTGCCTGAACGCCGCCACCTGCACGTCAATGCCGGCCATTACCGCAATGGGCTGGTACTGGCGCCGGCCTCGACCCGCCTGTTGGCGGATCAATTGCTCGGGCGTACGCCGATCATCGACCCCGCCCCCTACCAGCCCGAGGCCCTGCTGGCCGAGATCGCTGCGCTGGATACGTCGTCAAATGCCGGTGAGACCCGCTGGGCCTGAGGGATTGGTTGCCGTCTTTCGCCATCGAGCATCTCGTCTCGGTGGCGAATCATTTGCGCGGTCCTTCGTCGAGGAAGTGCTGCTGGTGTTCCTGGCAGCAGAAGTGCAGCGCCTCATGGCGGATGGCGTCATTTTCCGGCAGATGCAGGTCGCAGTAGGCGCAGCGCACCATGTTCTGCGCCTCGCGTTCGGCGGGGCTGTCGTTGCCGTAGTCGTCCTGGCTCAGCTTCCATTGGCGATACATGCGGTAAAGGCGCAGGCCGGCCCAGAACAGGGCGACGAAAACCAGCAGACGGATGATCAACAGGCTCATTCCTATATGACTCCCAGATGAGGCGGCGCGCGTGGCTTTTGCCAGCGGCGCGACCTTGCGGGACAATGGCGGCCAACATGATGACAGGTGGGCCGGTGCACGGCTCAGTGATCTGAGCCAGATGTCTGGCCACAGTGTACTGGCCCCTTATCGAACCGCCAATCGAGAGATCCTTACCGCATGCAAGATCTGACTCTGGTGATGGCCCAGCTCGACCCGCTGGTCGGTGATATTCCCGGCAACACTGCGCGTGCCATCGAATCGGTGCGTGAAGCGAGTCTTGAGCACAAGGCCGATGTCGTAGTGCTGCCCGAGTTGTGTCTGACCGGCTACCCGCCGGAAGACCTGCTGCTGCGCGAGTCCATGGAATCCCGCCTCGAGGAGGCGCGCGCCCAGATGGCGAAGAAGGTCGCGCCGGGCGTGATGGTCATCGTCGGCTACCCCGGCATGCGTGACGGCAAGCGTTACAACCTGGCCGGCGTGCTCAAGGATGGTGAGTGGATCGCCGAATATGCCAAGCAGGCCTTGCCCAACTATCAGGTCTTCGATGAGCAGCGCTATTTCACGCCGGGCAGCGAGCCGTGTGTGGTCGAGTGCCGTGGTGCCCGCCTGGGCATCGTCATCTGCGAAGACCTGTGGGACGGCGTGCCGATCCGTCAGGCGCGCGATGCCGGTGCCGAGATTCTCGTCAGCCTCAACGCCTCGCCCTACCACCTGGAGAAGCCGGCCGAGCGCAATCAGCTGTTCGCCGAGCGGGCAGCCGAGGTCAATTGCCCGCTGGTCTACGTCAATCAGATCGGCGGTCAGGATGAGCTGGTCTTCGACGGGGGCTCTGCCGCCATCGATGCCGACGGCAAGACCTGCGTGCAGGCGCCGTGGTGGGATGTCGGCCTGATGCCGGTGCAGTTTCTCAAGGCAGAGGGTGGCAGCTGGATGCCGCAGAGTGGCGAGATCGCCGAGCTGCTGTCGCCGGAGGAGTCACTCTACTGTGCGCTGGTCACTGGGCTGCGTGACTACGTCAACAAGAGCGGCTTCAAGGGTGTGGTGCTGGGGCTTTCCGGGG
>MDTG01413372.1_pt1 | contig 12321 bp, 12 predicted proteins | sample 811421 | NCBI WGS metagenome assembly MDTG01 (sample SAMN05326645, study PRJNA326480) | marine metagenome | isolation source: seawater | place: Pacific Ocean: South East | collected 2011
TTATTTTTTACTCAAAAATTACTAAAAATTTAATTAAAATTCCATCTGGAGAAATAAACAACACTATTTATCTTAAAGTAGTTAAAGATTTAGGATTTAAAAAAATCATTTTTTCCAGTGGAATGGCAAATTTTAAGGAAATAAAAAAAACCTATAAATATTTGAATACTGGAAAAAGAAATATAATAATTATGCACTGTACATCAGAATACCCTGCAAAAACAAAAAATTTAAATTTAAATTTCTTGAAAACACTTTCAAAAACTTTTAATGGAAATATAGGTTACTCTGATCATAGTTCAAATATACTTACACCTTCAATAGCTTTAACTCTTGGGGCAAAATATGTAGAAAAACATTTTACATTAAATAATAATATGAGTGGACCAGATCATAAAGCAAGTCTTAATGTTAAAAATTTCAAAAAAATGATAATTAACATCAGACTGACAGAAAATATTCTTGGAAAAAATCAAAAAATTTTAAGTAAAGATGAATTAAATAATAAAAAAATTGTAAGGAAGTCGATAGTAGCTAAAAATTTAATACAAAAAGGTACAAAAATTAAATTTTCTGATCTTGATTTTAAGAGACCAGGATCGGGAATTCCTCCAGAAAATTACAAAAAACTTATTGGGAAAAAATCAATCAAGTCTATAATTAAAAATGAGATTATAAATCCAAAATTTTTAAAATGAATATTGGTATTATTACAGGTTCGAGAGCTGATTACGGTCTTCTTTTTCATACAATAAAAAAGATACAAGAGAGTAAAAATTTTCAATTAAAGCTTATAGTTACTGGCCAGCATCTTGAAAAAAAATTTGGAAATACATTAATGCAAATTAAAAAGGATCGACTAAAAGTATTCAAAAAAATTAAGTTAAAAAATGCTGGAAATAGTAATTCATCGATAGTGCAAAATATTTCTTATTTAATAAATAAATTCGAGAGTTTATTCAAAAATAAAAGATTTGATTACATCGTTGTCCTTGGAGATAGGTTCGAAATATTAGCCTCTGCAGTTTCAGCTGCGTATTTTAAAATCCCAATTGTTCATATCCATGGGGGCGAAGTAACAGAAAGCTCTTATGATGATTACAATAGACATGCAATTTCCAAGTTTGCTTCAATTCATTTTGTTTCAAATAAAGTTTATAAAAATAGACTTATTAATATGGGCGAAATACCTAAAAATATATTTATTTGTGGTGCCGCAGGTTTGGAATATATAAAAAAATTAAATTTCTTGAAAAGAAAACAAGTATATAATCTTTTAAAATTGAAGTTAAATGAAAAATATTCTGTTATTTCTTTTCATCCGTCTTTGGAAATAAATTATTTAAGTCAATTAAAAAATTTATTTAGAGTTGCATCTATTTACAAAGATCATAAATATTTCATATCTATGCCAAATTTAGATATTAATTTTAAAAATATTGATGATTACATTAAATCTTTTTGCAAAAAAAATATAAACTTTATTTATAAAAAATCATTTGGTTCGAAAGAATTTCTATCAGTTTTAAAATATTCGCAAGGTATGATTGGAAACTCATCCTCTGGCATTATTGAGGCTCCAAGCCTTAAAATACCGACTATAAATATTGGTAATAGACAAAAGGGTAGATTAAAATCAAAATCGGTAGTTAATTCTGATGGATCTTTTAAATCACTAAAAAAATCCTTCAAAATTATTAAAAAAATGAATTTTTCTAAAAACTCAAAAATTTTTAAAAATCCATATGATAATAATAAATATTTGAGTGAATATTTGGTTCAAGTTATAAGCAAAATAAATAAAAAAAATTTATTACCAAAAAAGTTTTATGATGGATAGTTCCTATGACAAAAATAATTAAATACACCGTTCTCAATAACACAAGTATAGGAAATGCGATCAAAAAAATTAATGAACTAGAAACAAAAGCTATAATAGTTTTAGACCATAAAACCAAAAATATTGTTGGCACATTAAGTGATGGTGATCTAAGGAGAGCTTTTCTAAAAGGTAAAAAAATTACTCAAAATATAAGAGGAATTTACACTGAAAATTTTTTCTATTTCTCAAAAATACCAAAAGATAAAAAAGAAATTCAAAAAATTTTTGAAAAAAAAAGATTTCAATTTATACCTGTTATAAATAAAAAAAAATTGATAAATATTATTTTTCCATTTAAAAAAGATAAAGATTTTAAAAAAATTCATTCACCTGTATTGATAATGGCTGGTGGTTTGGGATCTAGATTGAAGCCATTTACTGAGGTTTTACCAAAACCTTTAATACCAATAAATAATAAAACAGCAATCAGTACAATAATTGATAAATTCAGTAAATATAATATCAAAAATTTTTTTATTTCTGTAAATTTTAAAAAAGAAATTTTAGAGTCATATTTAAGTTATATAAATAAAAAAAAAAAATATAAATTTTCTTTTTTGAAAGAATCGAGGCCACTTGGAACAGCAGGACCCATTAAGCTACTTGAAAATAAAATTAAGAACAATTTTTTTTTAGTAAATTGTGATGTAATATTTGACTTTAATTTAAATAATTTAGAAAATATTCATAAAAGAGACCAAAATATATTAACAATTGTAGTTACTTCAAAAAATTATAAAATTCCTTATGGTGTCTGTTTTTCGGATGATGGAAAAAGATTGAAAAATTTTCAAGAAAAAATAATCAATGAATATAATATTAATATTGGCTTTTATGTCATAAATAAAAAAATTTTTAAATTCTTAAAAAAAAATGTTCGAATGGAATTTGATGAACTTATTAATATTCTTTTAAAAAAAAAACAACGAATTGGTTTATATTTTATTGAAAGCAGCAATTGGAAAGACGTAGGTCAATGGGATGATTATAATAATCTTATAAATGAAAAAAATAATTAGAATTATTCCTAGACTAGATATAAAAAACGGTTTTTTGATAAAAGGAATAAATCTAGAAGGACTTCGAGTTTTGGGAAATCCAATTGACTTTGCTAAAAATTATTATGATCAAGGAGCAGATGAAATATCTTACTTAGATAATGTTGCGACTCTTTATGGAACGCAAAATTTATCTAAGTTTATAAAAAAAACAGCAAAAAATATATTTATACCTTTGTCTGTTGGGGGAGGAATTTCAAAATTAGATCATATAAAAGAACTCTTAGATACTGGTGCAGATAAAATATGCATAAACTCAGCTGTTGTAAAAAATTTACAATTTCTAGAAAAAGCTGTGAAATTAGTTGGATCCGCAAATATTGTAATTAACATTGAATATGTAAATATCGATAAAGATTATTTTGTCACCACTTCACTAGGAAGGGATTTATCAAATATTAAGCTCAAAAATTGGGCAAAAATTGTTGAAAATACAGGTGCTGGAGAAATAGTTTTAACCTCTATAAATCATGAGGGTATTGGCAACGGTTTTGACATAAAAAATATTAAGAAAATATCACAATCTGTAAATATACCTGTAATTGCTCATGGTGGAGCCGGTAATTTTGATCATGTATATGAGGTTATTAAAAAGACAAAAGTAAGTGGAGTTATGATTGCCAGTTTATTTCATTATGATTTAGCTGGTTATTTTAAATTTAAAAGTCCGAAAACTGGTAATATTTCTTTTTTACAAAATAAAATTAAAATAAAACCTAAATTTGAATTAACTAAATTAAAAAAATTTTTAAAAAAAAGAAAAATCTCAATTAGATGAAAAAAAAAATTAGAGCACGCATTATAAACTTGGGGTTTAATAATATTTTTAGTCTTGAAAAAGCTTTGACGAATATAGGTTACTCAACAATTATAACTGAATTAAAATCCCAAAATTTTAAAAATGATGATATACTATTTATTCCGGGTGTTGGTAATTTTCATTATGCAATGAAAATGCTAAATCAGTATAATATTAAAGATCAGATTTATGAGTTCTGCTATATCAAAAAAAGACCTATTATTGGAATATGCTTAGGAATGCAACTTTTATTTCAAAAAAGTACTGAAACTAAAATAACCAATGGGCTATCACTATTAGAAGGTAGCGTTGATAGTATACCTAAAAATTCAAGACCTAATATTGGCTGGCTTAAGATTAAGAACAAAAGTAAAAAATATATGAATAAGTTTAATAAAGATCATTTTTATTTTGTTCATTCATATCATTGTAGGCCAAAAAATAAAAATATAATATTAACAGAATCATCTATTAATGATTTTAATTTTTGTTCATCGGTTCATTATAAAAATATATTTGCAACGCAATTTCATCCTGAAAAAAGTGGAAAAAAAGGAATAAATCTTTTAAATACAATAAATAAACTTTATTTTTAATTTTTATGAAAACTTATTATGGATTGCCAAAAAAAGTTATATTTTGCAAAAAAACACTAATTTCAAACCAAAGACCTGCATCGTCGATTGAGTTTAAACATAATCATCAATCAAAAAAGAAAACATTATACATAGATAAAAATTCAATTTCAGAAACATGGAAATATTCAAGAATAAAAAAACAAATTGATTATAAATCTCGAGAAAAAAAATTATTAAAATTATTAGATAAACACAGAGGAAAACATGGAGAATTCGATTGTGTCGTGCCTGGCAGCGGGGGTAAAGATAGTTGTTATGCAGCACATGTATTAAAATATAAATATGGAATGAATCCATTGACAGTCACATGGCCACCAATTTTATATACTAGCTATGGATACAAAAATTTCAAAAATTGGTTAGAAAAAACAAAACTTAGCAACGTATCTGCAAAAAGAGAAGAAAAAACAATGCAAATTTTAACAAAATTATCAATAGAAAACTTATTGCACCCTTTCCAAACATTCATACTTGGCCAAAAAAATTATCCAGTAAAAGTTGCAATTAAAAGAAAAATACCTTTGATTTTTTACGGTGAGAATGAAGCAGAACATGGAAACCCAATTGGAGATAACCAAACATCATTACGAAATAAATCTTACTTTACTTTCAATAATTTGGAAGAATTATATCTTGGTGGAGTCAAGATCAAAGATTTAATAAATAATTATAATTTAAAGTATAAGAATATTGATTTATTTCTTCCTGCAAATGAAAAAACAATCATAAATTTTCCAGTTGAAGTACATTATTTAGGCTACTATATAAATTGGGTTCCACAAGAAACTTACTATTATTCGGTAAAAAATTGTGGTTTTAGACCCAGACCCTTTAGAACCCAGGGCACTTATAGTAAATACAATAGTATAGATGATAAAATTGATGATTTGCATTATTACACAACCTATATCAAGTTTGGAATAGGAAGAGCTACCTACGATGTTTCCCAAGAAATAAGAAATGATCATTTAAATCGCGAAGAAGGTTTAAAATTGATAAGAAAATATGATGGAGAATTTCCAGATAGGTATTTAGATGATATCCAATATTATTTAAAATTAAAAAAAAATTTCTTTCACAAAGATATTAACAAATTTAGATCCCCACACTTATGGAAAAAAATAAAAAATAACTTTTATTTAAGGTATACCGCAAATAAGGACGGAACTGATGATTAAATATAAATAAGTTCTTTCAATTTTTTATTTTTATTTAAAAATTCTTTTTTAAGAATAATTTTATTGTAAGAATATTTTGACTTATAAATAAATTTAATTTTTCTTAATATTAAATAAACAAATTTTACAAATTTAAAATAAAAAGAGAATTGTTTCGTATAAATTTTTAAATCTTTTTCTAAATAATTTAAAAGAATTTTTTTTATTTTTTTATGATTACTTGAATATTTTGAAATTTTTAATTCGAATTTTTTTATTATATTCTTAAAATTATTATTTTTAACTATTAAGCCCGGTGAGGGTAAACTTTGGATTCTTTTATGAGTAGTAAAATTTTGCCTAAATAGATAATAATCATTCATTTTTTTTAATTTACCAAAAAAAATTATTCCAAAACAAATAACAATCTCTGCTTTGAGTGAATAATTTGTCTTAAATATTCGAGCAATATCTAAAGATTTTAAAAAAATATTTTTCCTACATACAGAAAATAAATTAACGTTATATTTGTTAAAAAATGTTTCAATCCTATTAATTTGAGAATTACTTTTATTTTCATTTTGAACATACTCCTCACATCTTACTACTTCACCATAACAAGAATTGTTTTTTATAAAAAAAACTAAGCTTTTTCCGAGCACAGCACTAAATTTTTTATTTTTTTTTAAAAAATTAGCTGCTTTGACTGCAGCCTTAATCATTATGAAGTCATCATCTCCAGAATATATTACAAATTCACTTGTTGACTTCTTTGCGCCATAATACATTGCATCGAAAGGGTCTAATTTTGGTTTATGATAAATTTTTAATTTAATTTTTGATTTTTTATTTTTTATATGAAATTTTTTTTTACTAGAATCTACTATTATTAATTCAAATTTTTCATCAATACCTGAGTAATATTTTATAATTCTTTTAAGAAAATTATGACGATTTTTGCTGGGTATTATTATTGAAATCATATTAATTAATATGCTTATAAATTTTATTTTTTTTTATAATTGTTGTTTTTTTATATTTAAAAATTGGATAATAAGATTTAATAGGATTTATAAATTTTGTATTTAAAATTAGTAAATTTTTTTTCTTTTTTAAGAAATAAAATAATGCACTTGATAGTGAAGAGATAACATAATGGTTCTTATCTGATATTATATTAATATCAGTTTTTTTGTTTAAAATCTTTATTTTATTTTTTTTAAAAAGATCTATTTCATATGTTTGATCTATTCTTGGATGCGGTTTTACACTTACTTTATAACCTAAGTTTTCAATTTTTTTAATTTCGTAAATTATTTCATTTAAATTTTTTATTAACATTTGCTGAGAATTAGAATAATGAATCTTTGAAGGTATAAGCATACATATATTTTTCTTTATATTTTTTGATTTTAGTAATTTTTTTGATGGATTAAATATTTTAAATTTTTCTGAGAAAACATTATTTTTTTTTAAAATTTCTTTAAATTTTTTGTCCCAACTATAGTATTCATCAATTTCAAAAAAACATGTTTGAGTTGAGATATAAACATCTCCATGTTGAACTATATTTACTTTAATTTTCTTTTTTCTACATAGGAAAGTTATAAAACTTAAGGAAAAATCATATTCTTTAATTAAAATTAAATTGGAAAAATTATATTTTTTGCTTAAGTAATTTATTTCAGCAAGCTTTAATAAAATCTTAATTAAAAACTGGAAAATTAAGAAAATTCCAAAATTTTTTATATAAAAGCTTATTATTAAAATAATTAATTTTAAATCTGTAAAGTTTAATGAATATTTAATTTTTTTGATAATATAGTTTTTTTTGAATTTGTCTGGTAAATTGTAATTTATATTATTTTCATTTATAAAAATATTATTTATTTTAATTGCCTTTTTTGTTTTTTCATTTTTTATTAAAATTATGTATATTAAAAATGGAAAAAAAATAATTAAGCATATTAATTCACTTATAAATAATTTTAACATATTTCTTGATTTTGATTGAAGTTTATATTGAATAATAGATCTCGAAATTAATCTTGTAAAACTGTCACTTGAAAAAATTAAATTTTTATATTTTTTGTAATAAATTTTAATTTCTCTTGTATTTGAAGTTATTTGTTTATAATAATCATAATCTACAAAAAAATTTTTTAATTTTTGAAATAGTGCCATTGTGAATCAGTATTTATATCAATTAAAAAAATCAATGAAATTAATTTCAGAAAACCCAAGAACTATTTTTTTGGGTCAGAGCGTATCATATTCTGGCAGTTCAATTTATGCTAGTTTAGACCATATAAAAAAGAATAAAATTGAGTTACCTGTTTTTGAGGATACACAAATGGGAATGAGCATAGGTTTAGCAATGGCTGGCTATTTACCTATAACTTGTTATCCAAGAATGGATTTTCTAATTTTAGCTTCAAATCAAATGATTAACTCTCTAGATAAAATTTCTGAGATGTCTAAAGAAGATTTTAACCCAAAGATAATAATAAGAACTTGTGTTGGTGCAAAAAAACCTTTGAATGCAGGCCCACAACATACAGGTAACTATTATAATTATTTTAAAAAAGTCTTAAAAAACATAAATGTCGTTAATTTAAATTCAAGCAAAATTATATTTAATGAATATAAAAAAGCGATAAATCCAAAAAATAAAAAATCTACTTTATTCGTAGAATATCAACAAAAATATCATGATTAAGAAAAAAGATTTAATCGATTTTGAAAAAAAAATAGTTGTTGAATATAATGAAGGCAGAATTCCATATCCTGTACACCTATCATCTGGCACAGAAACTTTTTTAATCAATATTTTTAAAAAAATAAAAAAAGAAGATTGGGTATTTACAAATTGGAGATCACATTATCATTTACTGCTCAAAACACAGAACAAAAACTTAAGCTATAATTTAATTAAAAGAGGGAGCAGTATGTATCCTTGTTCTAAAAAACATAAAATATTTGGCTCCGCAATTGTTGGTGGAATAATTCCTATAGCTTTAGGAGTTGCACTTTCAATGAAATTAAGAAAAAAAAAAACAAAAGTTTGGGTATTTATAGGTGACATGACTTTCGAAACGGGTACTTTCGAAGAATCATATAAATATGCAATCAATCATAAATTACAAATTAAATGGGTTGTCGAAGATAATGATTTAAGTACAAATACTCCGACATCAAAAGTTTGGGTAAAAAAAAGAAAATTAGGAAAAAATATTTTTTATAAAAAATATAAAAGAAAATTCCCCCATCATGGGACTGGCAAGTATGTACTTTTCTAGATGAAAGATAAAGTTTTGATAGTTGGGTTAGGAGGAATGGGTATAAACTACTTTAAGGCATTCAATAAATTTTATGATGTTTATGGAATTGATAAAAAAAAAAGAATTAAAGAAATTTTTTCAAAGAAAATTTTATTAAATAATTATTCACATACTTTTAAAAAATTTCCAAAAAAGTTCGATTTAGTTATTGTGTCCACAACATCCGATGTGAGATTTAAAGTTTTTAAGATTTTATTAAAGAATATCAAATTTAATCATATAATATTTGAAAAAATACTTTTCAATGATTTAAGGCATTATTCTAAAGCTTTGAAATTAATAAAAAAAAATAAAATTAACTCGTTCGTAAATTGTACAAACAGAATGTATAATTATGTGAATTTTATCAAAAAATATTTAAAGTCTAATATTTTAAATAGGATTGAAATGACAGGGTCAAATTGGGGCTTATGTTGTAATTATATACATTATATCGACTTATTCTTATTTATTTTAAATAGAAAAAAATTTGATTCTTACAATCCTAATTTTTCAAATAAGCTAGCAAAATCTAGAAGAATTAATTATTTCGAATTATTTGGTAATTTGAAGTTTAAAATAAATAATACCAAAGTTTTAATTAAATGTAACAAGACAAAATCGTCAAAAATTTCTTATAAGCTAAATTTTTATTTTCAAAATAATAAAAGAATTATTATAGATGAGATAAATAACAAATTATTATTAAGAAATAAAAAGCACTTAAAAGATTATAAAATCAAAATTCCCTATACAAGCGATGTTCTTTTGAAATTTTACAAAGATATAAAACATAAAAAAAGTAAAAAAGATTTTAAAAAGCTAATTTCATTTGAGGATTCTATAGATTTACATTTACCAGTGTTAAATAGTTTTAGTACGAAATTTAAAGAATTAAAAATTATAAAAAATAAAAATATATGCCCAATAACTTAAATACTATATCAATTATTACAGCTAGGATTGGTTCAAAAAGATTAAAAAATAAAAATATTAAAATTTTTAAAAATAAACCATTAATATATTATTCTATTAAAAACTCCCTTGAGAGCAAATATGTTAATCATACTCTTGTTTCAACGGACTCAAAGACTATCGCAAAAATTTCAAAAAAATATGGAGCCGATGTTCCATTTTTAAGAAACAAAAAATTATCGGGTGATAAGATTTCAACGTACAAGGTAATTAAAGGGATTATCGGAATGTGTGAAAAATATTATAAAAAAAAATTTGATTTAATTGTGATTTTACAACCCACATCACCATTAAGGAAAACAGGAGAATTGAATAATGCGATACTAAAATTAAAGAAAAACAAAGTATTTTCTAGTGTTGTTTCAGTAAGCAAGAAAATAAATGTATTCTTAAATAAAAATAAAATTAGAAAAAAGAATAATAAATATATTTTTCAAAACTCAAAAAATAACTTTGATAGAAATGATTTATTTATAAATGGATCTATATATGTAATTAGACGAAATAACCTCAAGACTGATTTATTTGGAAAAAATATCTACCCATTTGAAACAAATTATTTTAATAACATTGATATAGATAATATATCCGATTTTAAGATTGCAGAACTAATTGCCTCTAGAAATAATATTATATAACCTAAATAGTTTAATATAATCTTTGTACAATAACATTTTTTTATTTTTTAAGAAATTTTGAGTAATTAAATAGATTCCTGGCTTGAATTTATCGTCAAATTTTAATTTTAATTTGAGTGTGTTAATATTTATTTCATTTTTTTTTTGAATTTTAATTTCTTCAAGAGGTGAAAGAATAAACCTATTTTTCGAAGTAAACAAATCTATCGACCATCTTCCCGCAGATTCCCAATTTGAATGATAAGAGAAATAAATATTTTTTCTTGTTATTCCAGAACCAGAGAACAAAGTACGCCCAAATTTTTTATCATTACCCCCAACGTTAGCTGATATTTTTTTGGGCAACCCAATCAGATCAAAAACTAAATCAATTAAATGTAATGAATTGTAATGAAACCAATTAAGAGTTATTTTTTTTTCATATTTTAGAAGTTTTATTTTATCTATCCATTCAGTAAATGAAAAATGAGCAGATTTTATTTTTTCATTTTTAAAAATTTTTTTTAAATATAATATATTCTCATAATATCTTCTATTGTAGGCTACATTAAGATGACATTTATTTTTTGCAGCAAAATTATTTAAACTTATTAATTCTTTAATGTTGGCACCACCAGGCTTCTCTACTAATATATATTTAATTTTTAAACTAATTAATTTTTTAACAACTTTAAATATTTCGTATTCATTTACACAGACTATTGCATGTGTGAATAAATTTTTTTCATTGATAGTGTGAAAATTTTTTAATTCTAATTTAAATAATTTTAGTAAATTATTATAATTTTTTAATGTTTTTGAATAAACTTGGGTATTTTTTAACAAGTTCATTTTTTTTAGCACTTTAAGGTACTCTTGCCCCATATAACCTGATCCAATAACTACAATATTTTTTTTATCAGTCATTTAATAATTCAGATTTAAATTTTTTCATAACTTTTTGACTATTAAAGTATTTTTCAAATATTTTTCTACTATTATTTGACATTTCATAATAATTCTTTATTTCAAATATTTTTAAAAAACTTCTTTTAAAAAGATTAAAACTTTTAAAATTTAATTTTAAATATGTATCTTTTTGACTAATAATTCTTTCACTTTCCCCTTCCAATGAGGTCAGAATTGGAAGGCTATAGCCTAGATATTCAGAGACTTTGTTTACTATATTATTTTTAAAATCCATTCTATTCTTATATAAAACCATTCCAAAATTTGATTTTCTGTAAATAGCTTCAATCTCTTTTTTATTTTTCCAACCAACAAAATGAATATTATTTCTTCTAATATTTATTTTGAGCTCATGATATAAATCTCCATATCCTGCAAAAGTAATATCAAATTTTTCTTTTATATTGGCCGGTAGTTTTAAAAAATAATCTAAGAATTCTTTTGAGTAGTTGCTAGATCCAATTACACCCACATGCGCTAAGTAAATTTTATTTTTATTTAATTTTCTTTTATATTTAATCTTCGGAATATTATGTGAAATATAAATAAACTTACCTTTTTTAACATAACCTTTAGTTTTTGCCCATTTTAGCATTCCTTTGCTTGTAGCTATAATTTTATCTGAATTAGAAATTAAATACTTTAAATTAATATTCATCAAATAGTATAAGGGCCATATAGAAAAAAAATATAAATAATTTAAATACCATTTTATTATATCTGGCCACATGTCTCTAATATCTAATATAACTTTAATATTATTCTTTTTTGCAAATTTCATTAAAGAAACAGCGCCATCAATTGGAGGCATAGATATGACAATTAAATCAGGCACTTTCTCCTTTAGAAAAAATTTACTCATTTGATGTCCAATAAAAAAATTATTTAGATATCTTTTTAATGAAA
>MDTG01159998.1_pt1 | contig 12319 bp, 12 predicted proteins | sample 811421 | NCBI WGS metagenome assembly MDTG01 (sample SAMN05326645, study PRJNA326480) | marine metagenome | isolation source: seawater | place: Pacific Ocean: South East | collected 2011
GAACCTTGGTTTAAAGATGGTGGGGGTCCAGTACTTGATATGGGTCCATATTATTATACAATGTTAGTTAATTTATTGGGACCTGCAAAAAATATTACTGCTTATGCAAAAACCATAAGTGATTATAGAAAAATTGGGCAAGGCCCTAATAAGGGTAAAGAATTTAAAGTAGAGGTACCAACAACTTATTTTATAGTTATAGAATTTCAAAATAATGCAGTGATTCAAGGCTTATTATCTTTTGATATAATTAACCATCAAGCAAATTTTATGGATTTTTTTGGAACTAAAGGTTCTATTATTGGACCTGATCCTAACATGTTTGGAGGTCCTATTTATGTGTCTTTGAATGAGGGTGGCGAATGGAAAAAAAATAGTACTGAGGGAATGAAATTAGGAAAAACAAATATTTTTAATGAAAGTGGCCGTTCAAATGAAGCGCCAACAAATGCAAATTATAGAGGTGTTGGGTTAGCAGATATGATTTATTCTATTGATAAAAGCATAGAGCATCGATGTAATAGTGAACTCGTTTTACATGTTTTAGATATGCTTGATACTACAATACATTCAGCTAAGCAGAATAAAAAATTAAGCTTAAGAACTACTTGCACTAAGACTAGGCCATTTACTGAATCAGAAATTGAATTAATTTTGAAATAATTAATTTACCAAGAACCTGAATTTTTCATTGATTTCCATGGTTCTTCTATCGTTAAAGAGTCTCCTTCCTGAAGTATCTCTATTGAAATATTATCTGGTGATTTAATAAAAGCCATATGCCCATCTCTAGGAGGTCTATTAATAGTAATTCCATTATTCATTAAATTTTTACATACATCGTAAATATTTTTTACGCTGTAAGCTAAATGACCAAAATTTCTTCCACCAGTATATTCTTCTGGATCCCAATTGTAAGTTAACTCTAGTAAACCACTACTATCATAGCTGTTATCAGCAGCTAAGAATATTAGAGTAAATTTTCCTTCCTTACTCTCTTTTCTTTTTACTTCTTTTAAACCAAGTTTATTACAATAAAAATCGAGAGATTCTTCTATATTAGTAATTCTAACCATTGTATGTAAATACTTCATATTTTATTCCTCCTAAATAATTAAATTTATAAAAATATATTAATTATAACAATAAAATTTAATTCTGACTAATTGAAGTTTATATAATATATATAATTAAAGTGAAAATATTTAACTTAAACACTAGGTCTAATTTTAACGAAAAAGACTTATGTCTGGCAATTGGAAATTTTGATGGTGTTCATAAAGGTCATCAAATTTTAATAAATAAACTTTTAGAAGTTTCAAATAAAAATCATTTTAAACCTTCTATTTTAAGTTTCTATCCTCATCCGAGAAATTTTTTTGAAAAAACTAAAGAAAGATTAAATATTATAACTAGTAATGAAAAAAAAGAATTGATTAAAAAAATGGGAATATCTTTTTTTATTGATTATTTATTTAATGAAGAACTTTCATCTATGTTAGCTAGTGAATTTGTGGAAAAAATTTTAATAAAGCAGTTAAAAATAAGATCAATCATCATTGGAACAGACTTTAGATTTGGAAAAAATAGAAAAGGTGATTTAAATCTTTTAGAAAACATTTCTAATAAAAATAATTTTACAGTTTATGCTATTGACCCTCTTATTATTTCAAATGAAAATAAAAAAATTTCATCTAGCACAATTAGAAATCAAATTAAAAATGGAATGTTTGAAGAGGTAAATTTTTCTCTAGGTCGTAATTGGCAAATGTATGGAGAAATTATAAGAGGTGATCAAAAGGCTAGATCAATTAATTTTCCAACTGCTAATGTTTTGCCTGGAAATCATATTTTACCGATGAAGGGTGTTTATTGTGTTAACGCATATATAGATAAGCAAAAATATTATGGAATTTCAAATTTTGGCGAAAGACCTACAGTAGATGGAAAAAAACTTTTGCTTGAAACTCATATATTTGATTTTAATAGAGATATTTATGGTAAAGAATTGACTGTTGAATTCCTAACATTTATTAGACCAGAACAAAAATTTGAGAATTTTGAAGAATTAACAATACAAATAAAAAAAGATATTTTAAGAGCTAGAACATATCACAAAATATAGATGGAATACAAAGATACAATCTTCTTACCGAAAACATCCTTCGATATGAGGGCTAATCTTCCATCAAAGGAGCCTAAAATATTAGAAGATTGGGAAAATGAAGAAATATTTAAACAACTAAGAAAAAAATCAAAAGGAAGAGAAAAATTTGTTCTACATGATGGTCCACCATATGCAAATGGACATATACATATGGGAACTGCACTTAATAAAATTTTGAAGGATGTAATTGTACGTACTCAACAAATGGCTGGGAAAGACTCCATCTATGTTCCTGGATGGGACTGTCATGGCTTGCCAATTGAATGGAAGATAGAAGAGGAATATAGAAAAAAAGGAAAAAATAAAGACACAGTTCCAATAGTTCAATTTAGAAAAGAATGTAGAGAATTTGCTGAAAAGTGGATTAAAATTCAAAAAAAAGAATTTAGACGTTTAGGTGTTGAAGGAGACTGGAATAATCCTTACTTAACAATGTCTAATTCTGCTGAAGCACAAATTGTAAGAGAGCTAGGTAAATTTCTTTTAGATAAAAGTTTATATAAAGGTGCAAAACCTGTTCTATGGTCTGTAGTAGAAAAAACTGCTTTAGCAGATGCAGAAGTAGAGTATGAGGATCATAAATCAAATACAATATATGTAAAGTTTTTGATTACAAAATCATCAGATGAAAAATTAATTGGAACTAATTTAGTTATTTGGACTACGACACCTTGGACAATACCAGGAAACAGAGCTTTAGCATATGGTAAGAATATTGAATATTGTTTGATTAATACTGATGATGTTGAAGAATCTAGCTTAACTTCTTTAAATGAGAAATTAATTTTAGCAAAAGAATTAATACCTAATGTTAGTAAAGATTTAGGTATTAAAAAATATTCAATAATAAAAGAAATAAAAGGCAGTGAATTAAACGGTATTGAAACTGAGCACCCTTTTAAAAAATTAGGTTATGAATTTATTGTAAAAGCTTTTGAGGCTGATTTTGTAAATTTAGAACAAGGCACAGGTGTTGTGCATGTTGCTCCTGGACATGGAGATGATGATTATAATTTAGGCATCAAAAATAATGTTGAAATTATACAAACATTAAATGACGATGGTACTTATAATCATCATGCTATAGGTTTTGAGGGAGAGCATGTTTATAAAGTAGATTTAAAAATAGCCGATAAACTTAAAGAATTTAATAAACTTTTATTTCAAGGAACTTTAATACATAGCTATCCTCATTCATGGCGTTCAAAAGCTCCACTTATTTTTCGAAATACTCCACAATGGTTTATTTCAATGGAAAAAAGAGACTTAAGAGAAAAAGCCCTAAAATCTATTGATGAAACTGTTTTTTATCCATCTCAGGGACAAACAAGACTTAGATCTATGATTGAAACAAGACCTGATTGGTGTATTTCTCGTCAAAGAGTTTGGGGTGTTCCATTACCTTTATTCATTAATAAAAAGACTGGCGAACCTATAAGAGATCAAAAAATAATTGATCGAATTGCAGATATTTATGAAAAAGAAGGAAGTGATACATGGTTTACTGAGGATCCTAAAAGGTTTTTGGGGAATGATTATGATATTAATGAATATGAGCAGGTTCAAGATGTAGTTGAAGTGTGGTTTGATAGTGGTTCAACTCATGCATTTTGTTTAGAAAAAAGAGATGATCTAAAGTGGCCTGCTAGCATGTATCTAGAAGGCAGTGATCAACATAGGGGATGGTTTCATTCATCTTTACTTGAATCATCTGGAACTAGAGGCAGAGCCCCTTATGAAAGTGTTTTAACGCATGGATTTGTTGTTGATGGTAAAGGAAGAAAAATGTCTAAATCCTTAGGCAATGTTATATCCCCAGATGATATTTTAAAAAAATATGGAGTGGATATTTTAAGATTATGGGTTGTTGCTTCAGATTATTACGATGATTTAAAATTAGATAATGCAATATTACAAAAACAAACTGAATCTTATAGAAAAATTCGTAATACTTTCCGATATTTAATTGGAAATTTAAAAGATTTTGAAAATGAAGAGGGGGTTGATGAAAATAATTTCCCTGAATTAGAAAAATATATTTTACATAGAATATGGGAAATTGATCAAATTGTGAAAGAGTGTGTTAAAAATTTTAATTTTCACTTAATGTTTATAACTTTACTTAATTTTTGCTCCAATGATTTATCTTCTTTTTACTTTGATATTAGGAAAGATTGCATTTACTGTGATAGCAAAAATTCTCATAAAAGAAAATCAGCAAGAAGTTTACTTAATATTGTATTTAATTATTTAGTTCGTTGGTTTGCACCTTCCCTGTCATTTACTTCAGAAGAAGCATGGAAATCAATTGGTAATAAAAAAAGCATACATTTAGAAGATTTTATACATGCTAAAGATAGTTATTGTAATGATTCTATAAATAGAAAATGGTCAGAAATTAAAAAAATTAGAAGGGTTGCAACTGGGGCAATTGAAAAAAAACGATTTGAAAAAATACTTGGTTCAAGTTTAGAAGCTCATATTGATATTTATGTTGATAAAGAAAAAATCAATTTATTTAAAGATGTTAACTTTGAAGAAATAGTTATTACTTCTTCTGCTAGTATTTTAGAATATAAGGAAGATAGTAAAGGTTTTTCTTTAGAAGAAATAAATAATGTTATTGTTGATGTTAAAAATACAAATGGAAAAAAATGTCAAAGATGTTGGAAATATTTTGAAAAATTATTCAAAGATGAAATTTGTAATAGATGTAAAGAAGCAATCTAAATATTTATTGTGATTAAAATTTTACTTTTATTATTACTTATAATTTTGGATTTATTTACAAAACAATTAATTATTAATTATATTCAATTGCATGAATTTATAGTAATTAATTTTTTTATTGATTTAACACATATTCATAATTTTGGGGTTTCTTTTGGATTATTTTCTGGATATATTTCTTTTTGGGTTCTTGCCCTAATAGGCTTATTAATAGTTTTTTTTATTTATTATCTAATCCTTACTTCAAATGATAAGTTTGAGAAAATAGGTTTATTTATTATAATTGGGGGAGCTTTATCTAATATATTAGATAGATTAATTCATGGATATGTGATTGATTTTATATCCATACATTATAATAAATTCTACTGGCCGGCATTTAATTTAGCAGATATTTATATTACTATTGGTATATTAATGATAATATTTAATATATTTAAAAAATTTTATAAAAGATAATGATTCAAACCCTTAAAATTTTTATTTTAGCAATAACTTTTTTTTTATTTTCTTGTTCTAAAGTACAAGAAAGTGCTGGAGTGACAAGAAAATCATTAGATGAATTTCAGGTTTATGAAAATCCATCTCTGAAAATACCACCAAGTTTTAATTTATTACCACCAGACGAAATCGAAGAAAGAGAATTAGCTGATTTAGATCAAGATGTTGCTAAAGAAATATTATTTGGTCTTGATGAAGATGCAAAAGAAAATGAATCAAATCTATCAAATACTATTGATGATATTATTGATAAAACGAATGCAAAAAATGTTGATCCTAATATAAGAAATGAAATAAATGAAAATTTTGCTGATGAATTAAATTCATCAAGTATTTATCAATTTGATTGGGAAAATGAAATTGAAGTATTGGATGCTATCAAAGAATCAGAAAGGTTAAGGGATTTAAATTTTGAAAATAAATCTTTAACTGAGGGTGAATCACCAACTACAAAACAAATTATTAAAAATAAAAAGAAAAAGAGATTTTTTATTTTTTAATTAATAATGAAAATTAATTATTATAATAGCAATTTAGATAAAGACATATCCTTACCAAAAAATTTGAATGATATTAATAATTTTATAAATAAAACTTGCACAGAATTTGCTGGCTTAAAGATATTGTACGATGAAGAAAGTATAAAAAATATTGAAGAGATTTCTAATAAATTTTCTCAAAATAAAAATAGATATATTATTTTTGGGACTGGTGGATCTTCTTTAGGAGCTAGAACTCTTGTTAGTTCACAAAAAAATAAAAATAAAGTAGATTTTTATGATAATATAGATCCAATTTACTTTGAAAATGCATTTAAAGATATTAATTTCACAGATACTGGTTTTATAATAATCTCTAAATCTGGACATACACCTGAAACTCTCAGTCAATTTGGAAGTGTTATTGAATTAGCAAAAAAAAATAATTTATTAGAAGAATTTTTTTCAAATTGCTTAGTTATTACAGAATTTAAAGAATCTCCATTATTTAATATTGCTAAAAGTAAAAATTGCACCATGATGGAACATGCAAAAGATATTGGAGGAAGATACTCAGTTTTTTCAAATGTTGGATTAATCCCAGCTATTTTAAGTGGATTTGATATAAGAAAATTTAGAAATGGAGCTCTATCAATAATAAAAAGTAAAAATAATGAAAGTTTTTTAACGTTAGGGAAAATTTTTAAATTTAATACAAAATTTAATTATACTTCAAATGTATTAATGACTTATTCAGATTATCTTTTTTATTTTGGTAAATGGTATTTGCAACTATGGGCTGAAAGTATCGGTAAAGATAATAAAGGTATAACTGCAATCCATTCAATTGGGACAACTGATCAACATAGTCAATTACAACTTTATCTTGAAGGTCCCAAAGATAAATTTTTTACATTTTATACAACTAATCATAAAAACAAAGGATTGCACATTAATAATGATATATTCAAAGAAAATAATTTAGAATATATTGCAGGTAAAACAATGGGAGATCTAATGAATGCTGAACAAAAAGCAACTTTAGATACTTTAAGAAATAATAATTTTAGTTATAGAGAAATTTTTATACCAGAAATAAATGAAGAAATATTGGGATCAATTATGGCATTAAGTGTTTATGAAACTATAGCTAGCTGTATTTATTTTGATGTTAATCCTTTTAACCAACCTGCAGTTGAGCAAGTAAAAAAAATAACAAAAGAATATTTAAATACATTTTAAAAAATATAATGAAGTCCTATTATAATTTTTTTTTTTAATTAATATAAGTTTGTTTGGCACAGTTAATTTTATTTTATTACTTTCTTCAATTACTATAAGTGTTTCACTATTTGTCAAATTACTACTTAATATTTTTTCAATAACTAAACTAATATTATATTTCTCATAAGGAGGATCTATAAAAATAAGAGATATTTTATTTTTATATAAATCTAGAGTTGAGGTCATTATATCCTGTTCAATAATTTCAAATTTAGCCCTACTACATATTTTTAAACAGTTTTTTTTTAAAATTTTAATAACTTGTCTATTATTTTCATAAAAAAAAGCTTTTGACATTCCTCTAGAAATTGCTTCCAGACCAATTGCCCCTGTTCCTGCATAAAGATCTATAACAGTTTTATTGTTATATAATTCTATAGAATTTTTAATTGCAAAACTTTCTATGATAGAAAAAATAGCCTCTCTTTTTAAAGCAGAAGTAGGTCTAACAAAGTTTTGAGGTACTTCTAATTTTCTACCTTTAAAATCCCCACTTATTATTTTCAGCATGCTATTTTATTTCAATCTCCTCTATTTTACCTAAATTTAAATTTGATAATTTGTAAGGTCCAAATTGAGTTCTTATCAACTTATTTATTTGCCAGTAAAAATGATTACAAATGTTTCTTATTTCCCTGTTTTTTCCTTCTTTTAGTTTTATATTTAGCCAATATAAATCTTCATAATTTTTCTTTATTTCAACTTTGATTTTTTTATAAAAAAAACCATTAATTTCTATTCCTTTATTAATTTTATTAATGTCTTTTTTTAAAACTTTACCCTTAATTAATACTTTGTAGGTTCTTTCTATGTTTGAATTAGGTAATTCAAGTTTTCTTGCATAATCGCCATTGTTAGTAAATAAAAGCAGGCCTTCTGTCATGAAATCTAATCTTCCTATACTAATCATTCTAGGAAAATTTTTAGGTATTAAATCAAAAACTGTTTTTCTTTTTTTTTGATCACGATTAGTGCAAATATATTTAATTGGTTTATTCATTCTCCACAAACGCAATTTATAATTTAATTCTATAATTTTATTATTTATTTTAATAGAATCTTTTTCACTTACTTTTTCACTAGGATGCGTACAGATAGTATTGTTAATTTTAACTTTTTTTTTAAATATTAACTCTTCTGCTTCTCTTCTTGAGCAATATCCTGCATTTGAAATATATTTTCCAATTCTCATTTTGAATATGTGTGTCTTACAAAATTATCTATTAATAAATTATCACAGGAGGTAATTAAAAACTCTGGATGCCATTGAACACCTATACACCATTTGTGATTTTTATGCTCAATAGCTTCAATTACTTCATCTTTTGCTCTTGCACTAATATCAAAACTTTCACCTACTTTATCTATTGATTGGTGATGTGCACTATTTACAAAAAATTTTTCTTTTTTTATTATATTAAAAAGTTTTGATTTATTGTTTAAAAAAATTTCGTGACTAGTTTCATCTCTTGGGTTAATTTGTTCATGATTAATATAATTTCCTATTTTTGCTTCAATATCTTGAATTAGACTACCACCAGATGCTATATTTATTAATTGTAGACCGCCACAAATTCCTAAAATGGGTTTATTTAATTTTAAAAATTTTTTATAAATATTTATTTCAAATGTTGTTCTTTCAGATTTAATGTTTCTACTTCCTGTATTTGATTTACCATATAATTTTGGATCAATATCAAAGTCTCCTCCAGTTATTATTAAACCATCAATTATATTAATAATTGAATCTACAGTTTTTTGTTCATGGAATAAGGGAAAAGGTATGGCTCCGTGTTCATATATAGATTTTAAATAATTCGCACGTATTGCGTACCAAGGGAATTTTGAATAATCCCCGCTAAATTGCATATCAAGCGTAATTCCAATTAATGGTTTTTTCATTATTATATTAATATATTAACATGATTGATTTACTATAATGAACATAAGTTTTTTCATGAATGAGGCTTTAAAGGAGGCAAATAAGGCACTTTCAAAAAATGAAGTACCTATAGGCGGAATAATCATTGATAATAATTCAAAAATTATTTTATCAAGAGGACATAATCAAATAAATAATAACAAAAATGCAATTTATCATTGTGAAATTGCACTTATTTTTGAGGCAACGAAAAAATTACAAAGAAAATATCTCAATAATACTACATTATTTGTAACTTTAGAACCATGTACTATGTGCGCTGCTGCAATTAGTGAGGCTCATATAAGCACTGTTTATTTTGGTGCATATGATGAAAAAAATGGTGGTGTAGAAAAATTAAGAATAGCTTTCAATAAAAATAATATTTTTGTACCTGATATTTATGGTGGTATATGTGAAAGTCAAAGTAAAAAAATGTTAAAAAATTTTTTCAAAAATAATAGAAAATGAATAATCTAATTAATATCCCTGAATATGAAGTTTCTCAATTTAATAATGCATTTAAAGATTTGATTAATGAAAATTTTAATTATGTTAGAATTAAAGGTGAAATATCTGAAATACGAACAGCAACTAAAGGTCAAATATATTTAACACTAAAAGATAACGAATCAATATTAAGTGCAGTTATTTGGGATCAGAAGAAAAAATTTCTAAATTTTAATCCTGAGATTGGTATGGAGGTAGTGGTAACAGGAAAGATCACTACTTGGTCTAGATTTAAAACAACCTACCAAGTAGATATTGATAATGTTGAACTGGCAGGTGAAGGTGCTTTATTAAAACTTATTGAGGAAAGAAAAAAAAAATTAAAAGCTAAGGGTTATTTTGATGATGAAAATAAGAAACTTATACCATTTCTTCCAGATAAAATTGGTGTTATCACCTCTCCAACAGGATCAGTAATTCATGATATTATTAATAGAATTAAAGACCGCTTTCCTTTACCTATAGATATTTGGCCAGTTTCAGTTCAAGGTTCTGAAGCACCCACTTCAATAATTAATGCTATAAAAGGTTTTAATAAAATGAAAAATAATAATCAGCCAAGTTTAATTATTATTGCTAGAGGTGGGGGAAGCACAGAAGACTTAATGGCTTTTAATGATGAAAGACTAGCAATAGAAGTTTTTAATTCAAAAATCCCAATTATTTCTGCTATAGGTCATGAAACTGACACTACAATTATAGATTTTGTATCTGATTTGAGAGCTGCTACTCCAACTGCCGCAGCAGAAAAATCAGTTCCTTTAAGAAAAGAATTATTGCAAAATCTTAAAAATTTTAGAAATAGATTAGATTTTTTTATAAATAATGAAGTTAAAACTAAAATTAGTTATACAAAAAATTTAATTAAATTTCTTAGATCTCCAAATGATATTTTAAAAACTTTTGAAAATAATTTATTTCAAAATTTATCAAAAATAGAATCTCTTACTCAAAATATTTATAAAAATAATTATTTATATGTTAAAAATTTTAATCGTACTTTAAAATATCCAGAAAATTTTCTAAAATTAAAAAAATCTCAAATTAACACAATAGATAAGAATATAAATCAAAATTTAAAAAATAATATATCAAATAATAATAAAAATTTTGAAAAATTATCACGTCTGCTTTATTCAAATTCTATTTCATCAAATTTAAAAAAAGGTTACTCAATAGTTTCAAATAATAAAAAAATTATCAAAACAAAAAAAGAACTAAAAAAAAACAACAATATAAAAGTGCAATTATATGATGGAACTATAAATTTAAAAGTTAAAGAAACTAATTAAAGCGGTTATGTTGCCAAAACCATTGTGAAGGATTAGATCTAATCCAATCTTCAATAATTTTATGAATACTTAACATGATATCTTTATCAGAAATTTCTCTATCAAAATCATCAATTGGCTCAAAAAAAGTTACTAAAAATTTGTCATCAGCAATTCTTTGATTTTGCATTGGTATAATAGGAATTTTATATTTTCTAGCAATTTTAATAAATCCTGTTTGGGTATTAACCGGTATATTGAAAAATAATATTTCATCTCCCGCAGAGTCTTTTTGATCAACTAGTAAAAAAACAGAATTATTTTTTTTAATACCATCAATAATATCTTTTGCACTTTTTCTTCCTTTAGGAGTATAAAAACTTTCAGAATTTTTAATTGATGACATTCTTTTATTCAAAACAAGTTTATCAATTAAGTTATTATTAATATGTCTATATATTGCGCCAACTTTTATACCCAAATTATCAAGCAGCGGAACACATATTTCCCAATTTGATTGATGAATGCCTATAAAAATTGCTTGTTTTCGGTTATCAATTAATTTTTTTATATTTTTTTTTCCAACAATATCAATTTTATATTTTTTGACTACATTATCTAATCTCAATAATTCAAAAATAGTTTTCCCTAAATTTTCCCAACTTTTTATTACAATATTTTTAATTTTCTTATCATCTAAATCAGGAAAAACCAATTTACAGTTTTGAATAGCTAGTGAATGTTTTTTTGAGAAAATTCCTAAAGATCTAAAAATTAAAGAACCTAATTTTGAAGTAAATTTAATTGGTAGTAAATTGATTATTGAAAAGAAAACTACCAAAAATGAATATTCAATTAAATATTTTGAATTTTTGATTTTTTTTTTCATGATTTTGAATTTATTTTATTTTCAAGTATGTTGCTTAAAATTTCAACTAATAAATTTTCATCTTCAAATTCAATTTCTCCATCTAAAGTATTGATAAGTGATCTAAAAGATTTAGGTACTCTAACATAGTCTTTTTGTGTAGTGACCAAAATTGACTTAGTCTTATTAGCAATTTCAGCTAAATATAATAAATCATTTTCATCAAAAATATGATGATCAGAATAAATGATTTTTTTTACAATTTTCGCTCCTTGATCTTTTAATGAATTGAAAAATTTTTCAGGATACGCAATTCCTGCAAACGCAGTAATTTTTTGACCTTTCAAGATTATATTTTGATTGTCAATTTTAAAAGAAGCATAAATAATTGGAATGTTTTTTGGAATTTTTTTCTTTACATCGTTAGAAATTTTTCCAATTACAACTACTAAATTTGTTCTCGAAATCCCTCTATTAATACTTTCTCTCAAAGGTCCTGAAGGCATAACTCTTTTATTTCCAAAGCCTTGTTCACCATTAATTACGATAATTGAAAAATCTTTTTGCAAAGTAGGATTTTGAAAACCA
>MDTG01409195.1_pt1 | contig 12319 bp, 10 predicted proteins | sample 811421 | NCBI WGS metagenome assembly MDTG01 (sample SAMN05326645, study PRJNA326480) | marine metagenome | isolation source: seawater | place: Pacific Ocean: South East | collected 2011
CGGCAGCGGACGATGCCTCCGGCCACGGCAGGGGGAGCGCAGCCACATCCGCCCCGCCCGCACGGCCCCGCGGGCCGCCTCCCCCGCAGACTCGAACAGCCGCGCTCCGCGACGCGGCCAAAGGCCGCGCCGAGGGCTGCGCAGCAGCCCGCTGGTAAGCGGGGGCACAGCGAGGCGCGGAGCGCCGAAGCGACGCCCCCAATAAAAAAGGCCCCGCCACACGCTGGTGACCGCTACCGTTGCTCCCTTCCGGGCCTGGCGGGGTTCACGGGCCAGCGTTGGCGGGACCACAAATGCACGCGCCATCGGCGCGTTTCGCACAGCCTAGCAGATGGCCAGGCGATGCGGGGCGGAGAGGGAGGGATTCGAACCCTCGGTACCGTTGCCGGTACACACGATTTCCAATCGTGCACCTTCGACCACTCGGTCACCCCTCCTGGGAGGCCCCGCCGCCCGAGGCGGCCGGCGTCTCCGAAGGGACGACGCGCCGGTGGGCGATGGGGGCCCACCCTCTCGGTGTCCCCGACGCGCCCCCGAGGGGACGCGACGCTCGACTCTTCGACCTGTGAAAGAACGTCCCGAAAGAGATGGCCGCGCGAGGCGGCCCGTTCGGTTCGGACGGGAGCGAGCTCCCGGGGATGTGGCGGAGAGCGTGGGATTCGAACCCACGGTGGAGTTGCCCCCACATTTGATTTCGAATCAAACGCCTTCGACCGCTCGGCCAGCTCTCCGCGGCGGAAGCTAGCACCAAGCCCCCCCCTGTCAACCGTGTCGGGAGGGTGACGGGCAGACCCCGCTCAGCGCTGCTTTCGGCGCGCCCTCAGTCGCTCGAAGAAGCCCCGCAGGACGGCCGCGCAGTCGTGCTCGAGCACCCCGCCGACGGCCTCGTAGCGATGGTTCAGCCGCGCGTCGTCGCCGAGCGTGTAGAGGGTCCGGCAGGCGCCGGCCTTCGGATCATCGGCGCCCCAGACGACCCGCGCCACGCGCGCGTTCACGAGCATCCCGGCGCACATCGGGCAGGGCTCGAGGGTCACGTAGACGCTCGCCCCGATCAGCCGCCAGGTGCCGAGCCGCGCCGCCGCGCCGCGCACGGCGATCAGCTCCGCATGGGCCGTCGGGTCCTGCGCCGTCTCGCGCAGGTTGTGCCCGCGCCCGACGATCCGTCCGTCCAGGACCACCACGCTGCCGACGGGCACCTCGCCGCGCGCCTCGGCCGCCCGCGCCTCGTCGAGCGCGGCGCGCATCCAGCGCTCGTCCTCGGGCGTGATCTCGGTCATGGCGCGGCCCCCGTCGGCGTCCGCAAGCGCCACGCGCGGCGCAAGGGAGCTCGGAGATGAAACGGAGAGATGAAACGCGAAGAGGGCCCCGGTCGCATGACCGAGACCCTCTCGCCTCCCGGTGACGAGTCGCCGGGGAAGTGGCGGACCCGAGAGGATTCGAACCTCTAACCCCTGGTTCCGTAGACCAGTGCTCTATCCAGTTGAGCTACGGGTCCGGGAGGACGCGGACTGTAGCCGCTGACTCCTCGCCGTCAAGCGCTTTGCGCCCCGGGTCACCCCGCGTCGCGCAGCGCGGCGGAGAGGGCGGGATTCGAACCCGCGGTGGAGCTTTTGACCCCACGACCGCTTAGCAAGCGGTTGCCTTCGACCACTCGGCCACCTCTCCCATGGCGCTCCCATGGAGCTCGATTGTCAGCCCCCACGAACGGCGCCCTCGGTGTAGGCTCCGCCCCTCGGGGGCGAGCGTGATAGCGGCTCCGCCCCGGCCTGTCAACGGCGAATGAAGACCTCGCCCCCTGCCCGACCGCCCATGCTCCGATCCCTCGTCCTCGCCGCCCTCGCCGCCTCGCTCCTCGCCCTCGCGCCGCCGGTCGCGCGCGCCTGCTCCTGCACGGAGCCGCCGCCTCCCCGGGAGGCGCTCGCCGCGGCCGCCGCGGTCTTCGAGGGCCAGGTGCTCGAGATCGTCGAGGCCGGGCCCATGCGGGTCCGCGTGCGCTTCCGCGTGACCCAGCACTGGAAGGGGGTCGAGAGCGAAGAGCTCACGCTCCTCACCGCGCCCGACTCGCCCGCCTGCGGCGTGCCCTTCGCGGTCGGCGAGAGCTGGCTGGTCTACGGGGACGGAAGCGAAGGAGGTCTCTCGGCGAGCCTCTGCTCGCGCACCGTGCGCATGAGCGAGGCCGGCGAGGACGTGGCCGCGCTCGGCGCCGGCATCACGCCCGTCGACATCCGGCCCGAGGACGAGCCGGAGGAGGACGAGGACGCGCGCCCGGTCGCCCCGCCCGCCGAGCGCGGCGGCTGCCAGAGCTGCGCCCTCGTCGGCCCGGGCTCCTCGCGCGGTGGCCTGGTCGCGCTCCCCTTGCTCGCCCTCGTGCTCCCCCGCCTCAGCGGACGCCGCAGGCGCGCTGCAGGTGCCCGGCGGTGACGAAGCCGCGCCAGAGCTCGTCCCAGACGTCCCAGCTGTGGCCGCCGCCGCCCGCGACCACGTGACTCTCCGGGAGGTCCTCGGCGAGGACCTCCGCGAAGCGCGCGAGCGGATCGGCGCTCCCCCAGCCGACGAAGAGCGGCGTGCCCGCCCGATGCCCGGCCCAGTGCCAGGCGTCGACGTAGGGATCGCGCTCGGCGCGCCGCTCCGCGCTCGGGCTCCACGCCGCCGGACCGCCCGCCGCCTTCACCTCCCGGAAGAGCCCGGGGCTGCCCATGAAGGGCGCGAAGACGACCACGCCGTCGACGAGCTCCGGCGCGCTCGCCGCCACCCGAAGCGCGCCCCCGCCGCCCATGGAGATGCCGACGAGCCAGAGCTGCGCGTAGCCCTGCGCCCGCGCCGGCGCGAGCACGTCCTCACGCACGCGCCGCTCGACGGCGCCGCTCGCGTAGTAGGCCCGCGTCGCGTCCGCGGCGACGACGTCCGCCCGGACGCGCGCGCGCTCGAGCTCCGCGACGAAGCCGTTCGCCACGTAGTCCTCCGCCGTGTCGCCGTTCCCCGGCAGGAAGACCACGAGGCAAGGCGCATCCTCCGGCCCCAGCGGCGCCCGCCGCACCGTACGCAAGGGCCCCGGCGAAGGCGGCGCCCCCCCGCAAGCCCCGACGCAGGCCACGAGCACGACAGAAGCCAGCCGGGAGAACCGCACGCCACCGTTCTAGGGCGGGACCCAGGTCGGCAGAAGGGCCGGGCTCAGCCCTTCTTCGCGGCTTCCTCGTAGATGCTCATCACCTCGTCGAGGAGCTTCAGCGACTCGCCGTGCTCCCGCTGGAAGGCGTTGCGGCCCATGATCGAGCCGTAGCCGCCGCCGGCCGCGATGGAGCGGATGTCGTTCAGCACGTCGTCGTAGCCCTTCGACGCGCCGCCCGAGAAGATCACGATCCGCTTGTCGGCGAAGCAGCTCTGCACCACGTGGCGGATGCGCTCCTCCAGCGTCGCGTGGGGGATCCCCTCGTAGTACTTCTTCGCGGCCTCCTGCCAGACGACCTCCGTCGGCGGCTTCACCTTCACGATGTGCGCGCCGAGCTGGCAGGCGATCTGCGCGGCGTAGGCGATCACGTCCACGGAGGTCTCGGCCTCCTTCGGCATCTTGCCGCGGGCGTAGGACCAGACGATCGTCGGCAGGCCCACCGCGCGCGCCTCGCGGATGAGGTCGCGGAGATCCTGGTACATCTGGTTCCGGTGCTCGCTGCCCGGGTAGATGGTGTAGCCGATGGCGGCGCAGCCGAGGCGGAGCGCGTCGGGCACGGCGGAGGTCAGCGCCGAGCAGGGGCTTTCGGGGCCGCCGAGCGAGTCGCTGTTGTTGACCTTGAGGATCAGCGGCAGCTTGCCCGCGTACTCGTGGGCGATCGCCTCGATGAAGCCGAGCGGCGCCGCGTAGGCGTTGCAGCCGCTCTCGATGGCGAGCTCCGGGTGGTAGCGCGGATCGTAGCCGGCCGGGTTCGGCGCGAAGGTGCGCGCCGGGCCGTGCTCGAAGCCCTGGTCCACGGGAAGGATGACGAGCTTGCCCGTCCCGCCGAGGCGGCCGTGGTTCAGGATGCGGCGCATGTTGCCGATGACGCCCGGGGTCTCGCCCGCGTAGTTCTGGAGGATGCTCTCGACCGCGTTGCTCATGTCCTCTCCTCGTGGTCTCGAGGCGCCGCGCGCCCAGTTCGAGGTGTCGGGCGGCGGTATACATCCGTCGGGAAGCCACGCCAATGGGCGCGGGACGAATTCGTAAATCTTCAATGAGTTACGGAACGCGCGTTCAGAACCCGACGCGGAGGGGCGCGCACCGGGCGTCGTGGGGGTCACGGCGGGCGAGGCCGCCCCGGCGAGGGAGCCCGTCCTCGCGCCGCGGCGCCCGCGGAGTGGGATCGGCCGCGTGGTCGATCGCACGGCTGCCCCCACCGACCACCCGTGAGCTGCCCGGCGGCGTCAGGTCCGGCGGCGTCAGGTCCGGCTGGGCGGAAGCGGCCGCGAAACGGCGGCGAAGCGCGGCCCCGATGCGGCGGGAACGGCGAACGCCAGAGTGGGGCGCCGGGCTCAGTCGTCTTCGCGCGCGGACTCGATGGCGTCCTGCACGGCCTTGCGCGTCATCACGCCGGACTCGGCGACCGCTCGGCTCCAGCCGCAGCCGCAGCGCCAGAGCCAGGTGCGCACGGCGCCGCTCTCGAAGCGCTCGGCTTCGACCCGGGCGCTGCATCGCGGGCAGGTGCGCACCGCGTCGCGCGGGCGGCTGGCGTCGGAGTCGGGGGGCGTGGTCACGGGCGCGCTCGTGGGCAGGAACCGGACGGGGAAACGGGGCGGAGGAGAAGGGATTCGAACCCTTGGGACCCATGAGGCCCAACGGTTTTCAAGACCGCCGCCTTCGACCGCTCGGCCACTCCTCCAACGGCTATGCTTTCACTTGGTTTAACACAGCTGTCCGCTGGACGACAGAGTGGAGCCGCTCCGCTACGATGGAGCCGCATGCGTACCCTCCCCCTGCAGCTCGGGGTTTCCCTCGTCCTTCTCGCTGGTTGCGCGAGCGGCGGCGCCGAGAGCGACGCCGACACCACCCGCCGCCGGGACAGCGGTGGCGGCGTCGACGGGAGCACGGTGGTCTGCTTGCCGCGGTGCATCGGGGATGAAGTCTGCGTGGAGGGCCGCTGCGTCGTCCCCGGCACGGACCTGGACGAGGACGGCGTCGAGGCGGACCTCGACTGCGACGACGCGGACCCGAGCGTCGGTCGCATGACGGAGCGCACCTGCACCAGCGCCTGCGGCACGGGCGTCGAGCGCTGCACGGACGGGAGCTGGGAGGCCTGCACCGCCCCCGAGACCTGCGACTGCACGCCGGGCGAGCCCGCGCGCGAGATCGAGTGCGAGCGCTGCGGGACCCAGCGGCAGGTCTGCGTCGACGGTAGCTGGACGAACGACGGCGTGTGCATGACGGGCGCGTGCAGCCCGGGCGAGACCCGCATGGCCGGCGCCTGCGGCGACATGTGCGGCACGCTCGTGGAGACCTGCCAGGCGGACTGCAGCTGGGGCGGCGGCACCTGCATGGAGTCCGGGAGCTGTGCGCCCGGCGACATCGATCGGGAGACGCGGGCCTGCGCCTGCGGCGGCTCGGAGGAGCGCACGCGGAGCTGCGGCGCGACCTGCGAGTGGGGCACCTGGGGTGCCTGGAGCGGGTGCAGCGCCGGAGCGTGCACGCCCGGCGAGACGGAAGAGGAGACGCGGAGCTGCGCCTGCGGCGGGACGGAGCGGCGGACGCGGACCTGCAGCGCGAGCTGCACCTGGGGCGGCTGGGGCGGCTGGAGCGGCTGCGCCGCGGGCGAGTGCACGCCGGGCGCCACGCGCGCCTGCCCGGACCGGGACAGCCCCTGCACCGAGCAGGTCTGCACGGCGAGCTGCACCTGGGGGAGCTGCGGGCTGGTGGCCGGCGCGGCCTGCGACCACGTGAGCGACAGCGGGGTGGCCGGCGGTCGGTGGCGCTGCTGCCCGAGCGGCGCGGTGAACGAGTGGCAGTTCTGCCTGAGCTCCTGTCAGTGGAGCACGGCCTGCGCGGCGTGCTCGAGCTGCGGCTGCCCCTAGCGACGCCTTTCGGCCGCCGCTGAAGCGTCCTGCGGACGCCGAGAGCCCTGCGGACGCCGAGCGGACGGCGAGCGTCCTGCGGACGGCGAGCGTCCTGCGGGCGCCGAGCGTCCTGCGGGCGCCGAGTCCTGAGGGCGCCGAGCATCCTGCGGGCGCCGAGAGCCCTGCGGACGCCGAGAGTCCTGCGGACGCCGAGAGTCCTGCGGACGCCGAGAGTCCTGCGGACGCCGGGAGTCCTGCGGACGCCAGGAGCCCTGCGGACGCGGGGCGTCCTGCGGACGCGGGCCGGAGAGCGGGCGGGCGCGGCATGGTGAATGCTTCTCGCTTCGCTGATCGGGGCCGCGACACGCCCTGACACAGGAGCCGCCATGCGTACCGCCCTCGCCCTCTCCGCCCTCTCGCTCGCCCTCCTCGGCCCGGGCTGCTTTCTCAGCCGCGGCTCCGGCGGAGAGGCGGACGTCGACGGCGGGCCGGGGAGTGACGGCGCCGCGCCCTTCTGGACGAGCTGCTTCGATGCCTCCCAGCGCGGGAGCGACGGCGACGGCTGCGACTTCGAGTTCCCCTGCATCGGCGACGGGTTCTGCTCGTCGATGACCACGCGCTGCGTCGACGGCGTGCTCGAGCACGAGACCACGCGAGCGCCGGACTGCTGGGTGAGCTGCGACGCCCTCCAGGAAGGCGGTGGCGGCGCGGGCGACACGTGCTTCTTCACGGCCCCCTGCGGCGTGGAGCTGGACGCCTGCTGCGTGGAGACCCTCCTCTGCGAGGCCGGGCGCGTCGTCGCGACCGGCGACGTCGTCTGCGACACGGACTGCGAGCCCAGCTTCTGCCCGGGCTGGGCCCCCCCTCCCCCCGAGGGCACCCTTTGCACGAGTGACGACGACTGCGACGCGGACCGCTTCGAGTCCTGCCTCGCCGAGGGCGAGCGGCGCCCCTGCGGCATCTGCACCACGCCGATGCGCGAGTGCGACGACGACGCCGACTGCGGCGGCGGGCGGACCTGCCAGGAGCTCGACCCCGGTTGCCCGCGCTGCGACGCGGGCGCGGACCCGCTCGACTCCCGCTGCGCCGCGCCCTGCACCGCGGCCGAGACCGACCCTTGCGGCCCGGACGCCCGCTGCGGCGCCGACGGCCACTGCGAGCCCTTCTCCTGCGCGAGCGACGAGCACGCCTGCCCGGCGAACTGGCGCTGCAGCCCCACCTCGCCGACCGCCGACCCCCACGGCTGCGCGCGCCTCCGCTGCGACGACGACGCCGACTGCGACTGCGGCGTCTGCATGAGCGGCCTCTGCCGCCTCGGCCCCGGCGCGTGCATCCCGCCTGCCGCCTGACCCAGCCCGGGCGATCTTCCCGATGCGGTCGCCCCGGCCGGCCAGGAGCGCTGCCGCCCTCGCCCGACGGAGCCGGGGGTCGGGCACGCCTCGGCGACCCCTCTCGCGACCGGCCTTTCCACTCTTCACGCAGCGCGTCAAAGGCCTTAGCATCCGCCATCCGGGCGGGTCGGGGGTGATGCGCGCCTCCCTCCTCGGGGCGACGCGGCCCGCCCAGCGAAGGAGATCGAACGAAGTGGCCGACACGATTCCGTCCCGACTGCTCGAGCAGGTCCGGCGTACGCCGCACGCGCCCGCCTACCACGTCCGCGAAGGCGGCATCTGGCGCGCGACGAGCTGGGCCGAGTACGGCACCGAGGTGAGCCGCGCCGCTCGCGCCCTGATCGCGCTCGGCTGCGAGCCGGGCCACACGGTCACCATCCTCGGCTTCAACCGGCCCGAGTGGGTCGTCCTCGACCTCGCCTGCATGGCCGCCGGCGGCGCCCCCGCGGGCATCTACACGACCTGCTCGCCGGACGAGGTTGCCTACATCGTCAACCACTCCCAGTGCCCCCTGATCCTCGTGGAGAACGAGGACCAGTGGAAGAAGATCGAGGAGAAGAAGGGCGAGCTCCCAGCGCTGAAGCACGTCGTGACGATGAAGGGCACGCCCGCCATCGACGACGAGATGGTGATGAGCTGGGAGGAGTTCCTGGCGAAGGGCGACGAGGTCGAGGAGAAGGCCTACCACGACCGGGTCGAGGCCCTGGAGCCGGACGCGCTCGCGACGCTGATCTACACCTCGGGCACGACCGGGCCGCCCAAGGGCGTGATGCTCTCGCACCACAACCTCGCCTGGACGGCGAAGGCGGCGCAGCAGCTCGTGAACATGCAGTCCCACGACTGCGCGCTCTCCTACCTCCCGCTCTCGCACATCGCCGAGCAGATGTTCACGATCCACGGCCCGGTGACGGCCGGGGCGAGCGTCTACTTCGCCGAGTCGATCGAGAAGGTCCCGGACAACCTCAAGGAGGTGCAGCCGACGGTCTTCTTCGGCGTCCCGCGCATCTGGGAGAAGTTCCAGGCGGGCATCGCCGGCAAGCTCAAGGAGGCGACCGGCGCCAAGAAGAAGCTCGTCGAGTGGGCCATGGACGTCGGCCTGCGGACGATGAAGACGCGCGAGCAGGGCCGCGAGCCGGGCTTCGGCCTGGCGATGCAGCACAAGCTCGCCGACAAGCTGATCTTCTCGAAGCTCAAGCCGGCGGTCGGGCTCGGTCGCGCGCGCATTTGCGTCACCGGCGCGGCGCCGATCGCCCGGGAGGTGCTCGAGTTCTTCGCCGGCCTCGACATCCTCGTGCTCGAGGTCTACGGCCAGAGCGAGGACTGCGGCCCGACGAGCTTCAACCAGCCCGAGCGCTTCCGCTACGGCACGGTCGGCCCGGCCATCCCCGGCGTCGAGGTGAAGATCGCCGACGACGACGAGATCCTCGTGAAGGGGCCCAACGTCTTCATGGGCTACTACAAGGACGAGGACGCGACGAAGGAGACGCTCGACGAGAAGGGCTGGCTCCACAGCGGCGACCTCGGCAGCTTCGAGGACGGCTTCTTGAAGATCATCGGCCGGAAGAAGGAGATCATCATCACGGCCGGCGGCAAGAGCATCACGCCGAAGAACATCGAGGCGGCGCTGAAGAACCACGAGCTGATCAACGAGGCCGTGGTGATCGGCGACCGGCGGAAGTTCCTCTCGGCGCTCGTGACCATCGACCCGGACGCCGGGCCGGCGTGGGCGAAGGAGAAGGGCGTCGACCCGGAGACCCTGCACGAGAGCGACGCGCTGCGGGCGGAGATCCAGTCCTGGGTGGACGAGATCAACAAGAAGTTCGCGCGCGTGGAGCAGGTCAAGAAGTTCACCATCCTCCCGCGGAACCTGACCGTGGAGGACGGCGAGCTGACGCCGACGCTGAAGGTGAAGCGGCGCATCGTCGACCAGAACTGGGGCGACGCGATCGACGCGATGTACGAGTAGCTCGCGCGAGCGAGATGAGGCGAGGCCGCGCTCCGGGAGGGGCGCGGCCTCGTGCGTGTCGACGCCGTCAGCGCGCCGGGACATCGCGCCGGAACACGCCGGAACACGCGGCTCAGCGGGGCGCGCCGCAGGCCGGGCAGGCGCCGAGCTCGGCGGCGTAGGGCGCCCGGCAGTGCGCGCAGCGGTGGCGCCCGAGGGAGGCGCCGGCCGGCAGAGGCTCGAGCTCGCCGTAGACGCGCTCGAGCTCGGCGGTGCTCATGCGATCCCCCTCCTCCGCGGGCGACCAGACGATCTCGAAGCGCCGGAGGCCCCGCCGCGGCTCCTCCTCGAGCTCCGCGAGCACGGCGTCGATCGCGTCCTCGTTCGGCTCGGACGCCGGCGGCGCGAGCAGGCGCTCCCGGGTCTCGAGGACGAGGCTGACGACGACCACGCCCGGCCCCTCTTCGCGCCCGGGCGTCGCGCCGCTCCCCGCGCGCTCCTCGCCCCCGCGCACGACCTCGTGACGGTAGCGGGCGCGGAGGTCGGCGAGCAGCGCCTCGAGCTCCGGGGGCGCCTCGTCATCGAGCCGGTGGCGCACGTCGTGGGCGAAGAGCCAGCTCGTGCGGTGGGCGCGGAGGGCCTTCGCGACGGCCCGGAGCGCCTCTTCGAGGGCGCGGTTGCCGACGAGCGGGCGGCGAGCGAGGCGGGCGAGCTCCTCCTGGATCGCCGGGCGCGCGTGCCAGTCGAGGGCGAGGCTCAGGCGGCGGCGCTCGGAGGTCCGCCGCCGGCGCCGCTGAGGGAGGACCCAGGTGGTGAGGTAGAAGACGCCGATGATCCCGAACGCCGTGAGCGTGAAGGCGACATAGGCCCAGGTGGGCACCTCGCCGCCGTAGCCGCCTCCGTAGGACGACGACGAGTAGGAGGAGGACGAGACCGAGGCGCCCGACGAGCCGCCGCCCGAGGACGAGTAGCTGCCCCCGAAGCTCCCTCCGGAGGCCTGCGCGCTGGACGGCGCAGGCGAGAGCGCGAGCAGGAGCAGCGCGAGGGCGGCGCAGGCGAGGGAAGCGCGGGCGAACGAGCGCATCGCGCCGACGCTACCACCGCGCGGAGCGCCGCCGCGCCCAATCGGCGCCCAGCTCGGGCTCGGTGGCGGCGCTCAGCGGGCGCCGGTGAGGCGGCGGACGACGACGCTGGCCGCGGCGAGACCGAAGGCGCCGGTGACGAAGCTCGCCGAGCCGTCGATGCGCGCGCGCCGATCGCAGTCGTGCATGCCGTTCTTGCCGCCGGGGCAGACGCAGCGGAAGCCGACGCCCTCGTCGTAGCTCGGGGCGCTCGGCTCGATGGGCTCCTCGGTGCTGAAGACGGCGGGCACGCCGGCCGGCTCCGTGAAGTCGAAGCCATGCTGCTTGCGGAGGATCTTGCGGAGCGCGCGAGCGAAGGGGTCCTTGCGGGTGCGCGCGAGGTCGGCGACCTCGATGGCCGTCGGGTCCATGCGGGCGGCGGCGCCCATGCTCGAGACGAGGGGGATGCCGCGACGGACGCAGGTGGCGATGAGGTGCGCCTTGGCCGTGAGGTTGTCGATGGCGTCGACGACGAAGTCGAGCTCGGGGGCGAGGAGGCGCTCGCTGGCGGCGGCGGAGTAGAACTCGGCGACGGGCTCGACGGTGGCCGTCGGATGCACGAGGCGGAGGCGCTCGGCCATGACCTCCACCTTGGCCTTGCCGACGGTGCCCTTCATGGCGTGGAGCTGCCGGTTGGTGTTGGTGATGCAGACCCGGTCGAAGTCGACGAGGTCGAGGTGGCCGACGCCGCTCCGGGCGAGCGCCTCCGCGGTGAAGGAGCCGACGCCGCCGACGCCGAAGACGCGGACGCGGGCGCCCATGAGGCGGTGGAGGCCGGGCTCGGTGAAGAGGCGCGCGGCGCGGTCGAAGCGGCGGTGCGTGCGGTAGGGCGTCTCGGGCGCGCGGGCGTCCGTGGCCTCGTCGGTCCGCGCGTCGGCCTCGGCCGGCGCCGGCGCGTTCATCATGGGCAGCGGCATGATGGGAGGGGGAATAGCAGGCCCGCGTCCCCGAGGCATGCCAGTGCAAGCTCAGGGGGTGCGGAGGCGGATCTGCGGGACGGGCTGGCGGTCGCGGTCGCAGCCGGGGACGTCGCGTTGGCAGCGGCGGAGGAGGGCGGGCTGGGCGTCGACGCGGCGGTGGGCGAGGAAGGCGGCGTGGGCCGGGCCGTGGAGCGGGTCGTCGGCGTCGAGGTCGCCGAGGGCGAGGGCTTGGGAGCGGAGCAGGTCCGGCTGGCGGGGGCCGAAGGCGAGGCCGCGGCGGGCGGCGTCGAGGGCGCCCTCGGGGTCTCCCGCGGAGCCGAGGGCGCGAGCGAGGTCGCGCCAGGCGAAGACGTCGCCGGGGGCGCCCTCGGCCGCGGCGGCGTAGGCGGTGACGGCCTCGGGCCACTGCCACACCTGCGCGTGAGCGTGGCCGCGGGCACGGGCGATGGCCGGATGACCGGGGAGGAGCGCCTCGGCGGCCTCGAGGTGCGCGAGGGCCTCGTCGATGCGCCCCTGCCGCCCGGCGACGCGCCCCTGGAGCACGCGGAGCGCGGCCTCGGCGCGGGCCCGCTCGTCGTCCTCGAGGGAACGGTCCTCCTCGAGCGCCGCGAGCGCCGCCTCGAGCACCGGCCGCGCCTCGTCCAGCCGCTCCTGCACGCCGTGGAGGAGCCCGAGCGCGAGGTCGTGCAGACGCGCCCACGGAGCCGAGCCTGCCCGCGCTTCGGCTCCCGCTCCCTCTCGGGCTCCCGCTCCGGCTCGGGCTTCGGCTTCCGCTTCGGCTCCTGCTTCGGCTTCGACTCCCGCTCCCTCTCGATCTCGCGCCCCGGCCTCCGCCTCCGGCGCCGCCCCCCCATCCAGCACCACCACCCGCCGCGCCACCTCCGTGATCGGCTCCTCCACGCACCCGTCGAGCGGCGTCCGCCC
>MDTG01415564.1_pt1 | contig 12319 bp, 12 predicted proteins | sample 811421 | NCBI WGS metagenome assembly MDTG01 (sample SAMN05326645, study PRJNA326480) | marine metagenome | isolation source: seawater | place: Pacific Ocean: South East | collected 2011
AATACCTGACTATCCAAAAAAAGGAATTTTATTCAGAGATATTACAACTTTAATAAAAGATGCTAAGGCTTTTAAATATACTAATGATAAAATTATTGAATTAGCAAAAAAAATTGAATTTGACAAAGTAGCAGCAATAGAATCAAGAGGTTTTGTTTTTGCATCTACAGTTTCTTACCAATTAGAAAAACCCTTCATACTTTTAAGAAAAAAAAATAAACTTCCTGCAGAGGTTCACTCAGTTGACTTTGAATTAGAATATGGTACGGCAACTATTGAAATACATAAAGACTCGATTGAAAAAGGAGAAAAAATTTTAATAATTGATGATTTAATTGCTACTGGTGGAACAGCTGAAGCAGCAGCGAAAATAATTGAAATTTCTGGTGGTAAAGTTGCTGGATTTATATTCGTTATTAATCTTTTTGATTTACCTGGTAATAATCTACTTAAAAGAAAAGGTTATAAAACTGAGAGCTTAATTGAATTTCCCGGTCATTAGTTTTTTTTGTTAATAAATTCTGAAATATAATCGCGTAATTTTATTTTGCCAAAATGTTTATACATTTTATTTGATAAATTTTTATTTATAAGAGCTGAAGCATATCTTTCTCCAGGTCTTTTTGGTAAATATTTAATTTTCGACTTAAACATTTTAGCAACTTCTAAAAGTGTGTAAGACTTTTTATTAGCTATACTATAATGTTTACAAAGATTTTTTTTCCAAGCTAAATAACATATATTTATAGTATCGTTAATATGAGTAAATCTTCTTGATTGATTTCCTGGTCTCACAACGGGTAATGGTTTGCCTCTTTTGTAGTGATCTTCAAAAATACCAATTACAGTAGACATTTGACCTTTACAAATTTGATGTGGCCCATAAACATTATAAAAATAAATAACCTCATATTTAAAATTAAACCACTTTTTTAAATTTTCTAATAGCTCTAAATTTTTTGCTTTTGAAAAAGCATACGGAGATAAGTTTTTATCATTTCCGTTATTTCCTAAAGATGCGGAGGTGGCAGAATAGATAAGTTTGATTTTATTTTTTAAACAAAAGTTAAAAACAGAATTTGAACCAACTGTATTTGAGTCTATGCATTCATTCATTTTTAAAAAGCTTTGGTAAATTCTTGCAAATTCACCGAAATGAAATAGAGATTCTATTTCTTTGGGATTCTTAATATACTTGAAAATGTTACTTGTTTTTCCTTTTATATATTTAACACGTGGGTTTTTTATATGATTTAATTTTTTTCCTGATGAATAATTATCTATACTAATAATTTTATAATTAGTTTTATTAATAAGTAATTTAATCAAATTTGTACCAACAAAACCTGCTCCGCCAGTGACTATAATTTTATTTTTTTTTGGCATTTCAATTTTCTATATTTTTACAAATGATAAATCAATCTAATGCTGGTCTATACCAAGATTTTTTACCGATCATAGAGTTAAAAATTCCACTTAATCTACAAAAATAAATAATCCTTTTTTTTTTATTGAACACTAATAAATATAAAATAGTTTTCAAGCAAGCTGATAAAAATTTTGGGAATATCATTATAAATGCAATTAAATATCCTTTGTGTTTTTTTTGGAAATAAAAAGTAGACCACATCCAATGCCAATTTCTATTTTTTTCTAATTCTAAAGAATTGTTTAAGTTAACTGAACTTGCACCATCGTGTTTAATTATTATATTGTTTAATAAATAAATTTTACCCTTGTTTCTTTTTACTCTTTTACAAAGATCAATTTCCTCAAAAAAAAGAAAAAAATTTTCATCAAAATATTTTTGATTAAATTTTTCTAAATTAAAGAAAATTGCAAAGCCCTTGAGGTTATTTACTTCAATATAATTTTTTTTATTAAAATTTATATTCAACATTTGGTCATTGGCTGGACCTATTAACCAAAAATCTGCTATTTTTTTTGAAGCAACAAAAAAATTTTGGATTGCATCTTTATCCAAAATTGTATCTGGATTTAATACAAGGGCGTATTTAGTTTTTACCTGATTTAATCCAATGTTATTCGCAAATGAATATCCTTTGTTTTCTCCTGTAAGAATGCAACTAACATTGTTAAAGCTTTGCTCAATTTTCTTTCTAAAATTTTCATTATTTGAATTTTCTACTACTATAACTGGAATTTCGTTGGAAATTGATTTTAAACAATTAGTTATTTTTTCTTCACTCTTAAACGTAACAATTACAATAGTAAGTTCTTTTGATTCCATTAAAATATAATAATATTTGATTTTAAATGATAATTCTTTTACTAATTTAACACATTGGGCAAATAATTCTTTAAATAAATGAAAAAAATCATCGTTACAGGCGGTTCTGGCTTTATAGGTAGTAACCTTGTAAATTATCTAATTAAAAGAAAGTATTTTGTAATAAACTTAGATAAACTTACTTATTCTTCTAATAAATACAAAAGCAGTTTAAGAAACAGAAAAAATTATAAATTAATTAAGGTTGATATTGCTAATAAGAAAAAAATTACGAATATAATTAAAAAATATAAACCAATTGTTATTTTTAATTTGGCTGCAGAAACTCATGTGGACAGATCAATAGATAACCCGAGGAATTTTATACATACAAATATTTATGGAACATTTAGTCTTTTGGAATCTCTAAGATTTTTGCAAAAAAAAAGAATTACTCCAAAACTTGTTCATATATCTACAGATGAAGTTTATGGTGATATAGAGATTGGCGTAAGATCAAATGAAAATCATAAGTATGAACCTAGCTCACCATATTCAGCATCAAAAGCATCGGCCGATCATCTGGTAAAGTCTTATATTAGAACTTTTAAATTAAAAGCAGTTATCTCAAATTGTTGTAATAATTACGGGCCTTATCAATTTCCAGAGAAATTGATACCTAAAATGATTTCAAATATTTTTAACAATAAAGCGTTGCCTATTTACTCAAAAGGTAAAAATTCGAGAGAGTGGATACACGTTGAAGATCATTGTGCGGCCTTATTCAAGCTATATTTGAAAGGTAAAAGTGGAGAAAGTTACAATGTTGGATCTGGTGTTAACCTACAAAACATAGATCTTGTAAAAAAAATACTTAAAATTTGTAAAAGCATGAAAATAAAAGTTGGAAAAAGGACAAAAATTACATTTGTAAAAGATAGACCTGGTCATGATTTTAGGTATGCATTAGATAATAAAAAAATTTTTAATCAATTAAAATGGAAGCCAAAAATAAATTTTGAGACAGGACTTAAGAGTACTATTGATTGGTATTTAAAAAATAAAAATTTTTTAAAGAGTATTTTAAAGAAAAATTACGATAAAAGATTAGGGCTAAAAATATGATTAAAAAAGGAATTATATTAGCAGGTGGTATGGGTACTAGAATGAGCCCTTTAACTAAAGCAGTAAATAAACAGCTTCTACCTCTATACGATAAGCCCTTAATTTTTTATCCATTATCTGTTTTAATGTTAGCAGGGATAAAAAATTTTCTAATTATCGTTAATAAAGGCCAACTAAATCAATTTAGGAAAATTTTACCTGAAAAAAATAATCTTGGAATTACTTTACAATATAAAGAGCAATTAAAGCCTGGGGGATTACCCCAAGCATTTACAATCGGTGAAAAATTTATAGGGAAGGATAGTGTATCTTTAATACTTGGAGATAATTTTTTTTATGGTCAAAGCCTTACAAAAATTCTAAAAAAAAATATTAATTTAAGATCTGGAGCAAAAATTTTTATACACCCAGTAAAAAATCCACATCTTTACGGTGTCGCTTCCTTAAATAAAAAAAAAAAGGGGATAAAACTGATCGAAAAACCAAAAAATACAAAATCTAATTTAGCAGTTACTGGTCTATATTTTTTTGACAATAAAGTAGTTGAATTTACAAAAAAACTTACACCTTCAAAGAGAAGAGAGCTTGAAATTATTGACCTGCTTAATATTTATAAAAAAAGAAATAAATTAAATGCCGAATTCATTGGTCGTGGTGGTTCTTGGTTAGATACCGGAAACATAAAAGATTTTTATGACGCGTCGAACTTCATTTCTACAATCGAAAATAGACAAGGTTTGAAGATTGCTTGTCTCGAGGAAATCTCACTTAATAACAAATGGATTAATCAAAAAGACATTAAAAAATCATTAGAATTTTATGGAAATTGTGATTATTCGAAATATCTCAAATCATTGATTAGTTAATGCCAAAAATAATTGTCACAGGATCAGATGGTAGATTTGGTAGAGTTTTAAAAAAATTTAATAAAAAAAATTTTATTTTTAAAAATAAAAAGGAATTAAATATATTGTCAATTAATTCAATTCGTAAAAATTTTCGCAAATTTAAACCAAAATATGTTTTACATTTAGCAGGATTATCAAGACCGATGCAAATTCATGAGCAGGATATTAAGAAAAGTATAAATTTAAATATAATAGGCACTTGTAACTTGGTAAAAATTGCCTCTGAATTTAAGATAAAAGTTATTTATTTATCAACAAGTTATGTTTATCCGGGCAACAAAGGAAACTATAAAGAAAATGATCCTTTAAAACCTTGGAATAATTATTCCTGGTCAAAACTTGGGGGAGAGTGTGCTGTCCAAATGTATAAAAACTCACTTATAATTAGACTGTGTATGACAGAGAAACCTTTCATTCATAAAAAAGCTTATGTAAATGTAAAATCTAATTTTATATTTCAAGAAGATGCTGCAAAATTAATTTTAAAAATTCTGAATAAAAAAGGAATTATTAATGTAGGTGGTCACAGCCAATCTGTATTTAACTTTGCAAAAAAATTTAATAAAAATGTAGAGAAAATATACTCTAAAGGAGAGTTTCCAAAAAGAACCGATATGAATTTAAATAAATTAAAGAATTTAATTAAGATATGATTATTAAAAAAACAAAATTTAAAGATTTATTAATTGTAAAACAAAAAAATAACATTGATAACAGAGGCTGTTTAAGAGAAGTTTTTAATGATAAAATACTCAAAAAAAAATTTATCTTTGAATATTGCACAACTTCAAAAGGAAATGTACTCAGAGGTTTTCATTTTCAATCTAAATTTAAACAATCTAAGTATGTCAATGTTTTAAAAGGGAAAATTTTAGATATTGTAATTGACCTGAGAAGAAATTCAAAAACTTTTGGAAAGGTTTTTAAAATTATTCTTTCTAAAGAAAATGCACTTGGACTATATATACCCGCTGGTTTTGCTCATGCATATTTAAGTTATGATAAACAAAACATAGTTTATTATAAATTAGACAATTACTATGCGCCAAAATATGAAAACGGAATAATTTATAATGACCCTATTATAAAAATTAAATGGCCGTCAAATGTCAAAGTTTCTAAAAAGGATAAAAATTTACTATCGTTTAAAGATTTTTTAAAAAAATTTAAAACTCTTTAATTTTTAAAATCTGATATGTCTTTAAAAATAATTTTTTGAGTTTTGTAATTAGTATATTTCTTAAACCAGTAAGACATATATCTTTCTGCTAAAAATCCATAAATTCTTTTCAAACCATAACCTTCGAGTTTGAAACCAAATAAACTTTCACATCTATCTAGCCATGGAAAAACTGAAGAATAGTATTTTGCTAATAAATCTTTAGATTTACAAATAAACATATTATGTGGGTTAAAACTAACTTCAGTGTTAACAAATTCTGAGAAATCTTTTCTTTCATCATAATGTAAAAGTTCTATAGCTTTATCTAAATTTCCATTACCATGCATCAAATCAAAATGAAATTTTATTGTTCTTTTATTTTTATCAAATAAGAGTGAGGGATTTTTAATAATTTTATAAAAACCTTTTTTTATAAATTTTAATAATTTAAATTGATTAATATAAATTGGTTCTCCGATTATACTTTCAAATTTATTATCATTATTCGTGATTTCTGTTTTTATGCTTTCTTTAAAATCAGAAAAATTTGTATCAATGATTGGTATAATATCATTACTCCAAAATTTTCTATATTGACAAAATCCAACCCATCCATCCTCTAATTTCTCGAGATAATTTTTCCATAACCAATAATGAAAAGTATATTCTCCATAGAATGGATTTTTACTAGAAATATTTATTTTTTCATTATCTCTTAGAAAATTTTTTGAATAAATATTGTTTCCTAAACCAACGGGAATATATCCTAAAGATTCTATTAAACTTAAATCTTCATTTCTCATAGTAACGCAGAACATTTTTAAATTATTCATAATTTTAATATTTGTGAATTGTGGGATACATTCTAAAAGTAAACGGGAGTTTAATAGGATTTATAAATTTGTTTATTTTATTAGATAAAAAGAAATTTCCAAGTCTAGCGTAAGATAAACAAGTCTTTTTTTCTTTTTGTGAAAACCAAAAGGAAGTAAACCTTTCAGCCAAAAAAGCTGGCAATCTAGTATTATAATTTTTACAAAGATTATTTTTTTTACAATATTTTAAACATTTTTCTAGCCATGGAAATAAAATTTCACAATACTCATTAAAAAATTTTACCTTAGTAATAAACATATTTAACGGAAAAAATTTTTTTTGATTTAAATGATTTGTAAAAGAAATCTTAGTAGTTTCATCAAGAAACTCTAAACTTTTTTTTAATATATTTGTCTTATGTATTTCAAAGAAATCTTCGAATAAATTTTTCTCTTTGAAAATAATCGGTTGAACTTGAATTACATCTAAATTATTAAAATTTTTTTTATTTAACTTAAATAATTTGTTATATAAACTGCATGTAGAAGCTTTTTGTTTTGTTTCATACAAATCATCAAGCCATAATTTTCTGTAATGACAATTCCCAATAAAATCATTTTTATTCATTTTATTTGTAATATTTTTCCATATCCAATAAATACCTGTCAATTCTCCATAAAATAAATTTAGATGAGAGATATTATCTCCCTCTTTTTCATCAATCCAATTTGAGGGAAATTTTTCATTTCCTAGTCCTATAGGTGTTATATATTGTGGTAATTGGTCAATTATTTTATAGTAATTTATTGAAGTACAAAAAATTCTTAAATTATTCATCTTGTAAAAATTCTAATTTTTTTTTTTATAAAACCTGAAAGAGATAATTGCGATAACTAAGATAATAAAAACTATGTAAAATTTTTTTTTATTTAAAAAAAAAATATTTTTCTCTTGAATATTTTTTATTAAGTTTATGTTTATCCTGGGAAATTAAATTTTTAGGCAAAATTTCGAATTTTTGTGTGGTTGAATAATCTCCGTAAACAAATAATCTATCATTAACTACCTCGGCGATTGTGAAAACAGCTTTTGGATTTCCATCACCCATGCCAATAGCATAGGCATTTATACTTCCAATTGTATCCAGCCAATGAATTACATTGGTATTTTGTTTCCCATATGAAACATTATCCTCTAAATCTCTAAAATATTGTCTTTTACTATTTCCTGCAAATATATATTTAACACGATTTTTTATTAAAGGGTATATCTGATCAAAATAATAACTCTTATCATGATCCAATGCTTTTTTACTTATAAGTGTGTCATCCCAAATTCTATGATGAGTTAATAAAACTGTGGGGCCTTTATCGAAATTTTCTTTTAACAAATTTTTTAAATTATTCTTTATCTTTTCAATACCATCGGAGGAATTTATCAAAACAAATTTTATATCTTTTGTTACAATTTCTTTATAAAAGTATCCTACATTGTTAAAAAAATTTTCATTTCCATTTTTTAATTCATGGTTACCTGGAGAAAAAAATAATTTTGAATTAAAATTATCTTTATATTTTTTAAATACTTCTTTATTCTCTAAGCCTGAATCACCTAATATAAATACATAGTCTGCTTTGTGACTATTAATTCTTTCTATTAAGTTGCTCATTTTTTCCTCGTCTTTGATGATAGGATATATATGACCAACTAACACAAATTTGGTTCCAGGACTCTGAGTTAAAAGATTTGAAGATAAAAATAAATAAACGATTAAAATTTTTACAATTTTATACAAAATATTCATGCTTTTAAATATATCAAAATTTAGAACTGAGCATAATCAATATTTGTCTCCTGTATTATTTTGTTATGAACTTTAATTATTGAATTCTTCTCTGCAAGATAAGTTCTTAGTGTATCTGAAATTTTTACATCGTCTAAATCAATATAACCTGGTCCAAATTCTGATTTTTTTTGATATGCTGCTGCTGCAATATTGCTATTTTCAATATTTAAATTTTTAATCTCCACTTTTGATAAATCTTTACTGGCTATGCCAATATTTGATTTTTTTATTATAATATCTCTGATCTTTATTTTACTCTGTTCACCTGCACTGATACCTTTATCCCCAGCGTTACTAATAAATATATTATTGGCTTCTACAATGCTGCCAGAAAAATCAAGTGCATCATTACCTGAACCATTAATTGTAACTTCCTCCATGTATCCATTTGAAAAATCAAAATCTATTGCATCAAAATTTATTTTTTCCATATTAATATTCTTAATTAAAAAATCTGATGAAATTATATTTAAAAAATCTTCTCCTATGTTTTCACTAAATTTACAATTTTCAAGAAAAATTTCCGATCGATAAATATTTATTGCACCAAGAAAACCCTCTCCTGAATCTACATTGGATGACCTTAAGTTAAGAAAATGAGTATTTTTAATTATTGATTTTGAATTTGCGTTAATGATAGAAATGCCGTTTCCGAACCTGTTAATTTCTTGTTTGTTGTTTATTTTTGCACGTATTATTATCGGATTCTCTTTTTCTCCATTTATTATTAGAGGCGAGTAAGTTAATATACTACCATTTCCTTCAAAATTTATTTCCGTTCCTGGGTATATATAAACTTTAAATCCTTTTGGAATTATCACTCGTTGATCAATAAATATTTTATCCCTTATAAAATTAATCTCATTTTTATTAAATTTTAAAAAATGAAATTTTTTGATACTTTCAACATCATCAGTAGATTTGTTTTTTGAAAATATCTTTTTATTTTCGTAAAATTTCAAGATGTCAGTTTGTTTTTCTAATTTTTGTCCAAGAATGTTATAGGATAATCTAGCATTTTCTCTAAGAAAATTTTTTTCGTCTAAATAGTCATCACAAATATTTTTAATTTTATCTTGACTGCATAAAAATTTAGCTGAGTAATTTTTAACTGGTTTACCATGTTCTTTTCCTTTTAATAAAACAGGTTCACTTAATAATAATTTTTTTTCATTATCAAAAATAATTTTTGAAACTTCAACTGGTAGCCTTTGAGTATTTTGAAGTGAAATTAATATGCTATCGCTTTGGTGATCTAAATAATAAGCGTTTAACCCTTGTATCGGATTTAAAGTTTTTCTTATTACATCTCTGGTCTTATTAAAATGGTTCAGTGAAAAAATATTAGTTAAAGGAAAATTTAATTCTAAAATTTTTTTATATTTTTTAAATTCTAAATTATTATCCTCAATTATTTTAGATATGTAATTTTTTTCCGAAAGTCTGAAAAGTTCAGTAAGATATAATTGATAAAAATCTTTATCTGAATAAAGCAAATCAATAAATTTTCTTTGATCATTGTTGCGATTTACAAAATCTTGGTTTTTACTAATCCACCAAGAGCTTACATCATTAAATTTTTCATTTATGTGGACTTCTCTTCCAATAGGTTCAAGCAGAGATGTGATGGGATTGTAATAAAATTTTATATCTTTCCAATCAAATTCTGATGCACCGAATATTGCTTTGATGGCTAATAGTTTAGCTAATTGATTAATATCAAAAGTTTGATTAATTTTAATATTACCTTTTCTAAATTCCTCAAATAAGTTGATCGCATTTTTTAAATATAGTTCTTGTTCAGTGCCAATTTTTTCATCACTAAATTGAACTGGTTTAATTTTGGCTCTCCAGAATGAATCTTCTAATGTATTAATAGTTAAATTTTCTAAATTATTGGCTTCCTTTATCCATAGATTTTTATCTAATCCTATGATTGGTCCTTCCCTTCTTTTATTATTTTCAATTAATTGTTTAGAATGTTGTTCCTCTAGAAAGTATATGCCAAGATTTTCACCGTTAATAGTTGTTTCTAAAAACTTTGTCCTATGAAAAATTAATCCTTCTTCTTTCAAAACCTTCATAAATAACCATTCGTACAAGTAATCCCTCGTCTTGGGTTGCTGTATTGAAAATCTTTTTATGCCTTCAATTGATTTATCGTTTAATAATTTTATTTTAAATGACCACTTCTTAGGATCTTCCCAGTGTTCTTTGTGAACACCTTTTAATTTTAATCTTATTTTATATTTAGTATTATTTAAATCTAAATTAGCTGCAACCCATTGATGAATATCCTCTGATGCTCTGTAAGCTTTCATGCTTTTATCTCTACTCGATAAAATTTTTGAATAATTTTTATAATTTACATCAATAGTAAGTTTTTCAGTATTATAATAAAATGTTGTGTAAATCCTACTTGAGATAGTATTAATAATTTCGTAAGAAAAATTTTTTACTTTAACTTTAAAATCAAATCTCTCTGTCCAAATACCTAAAAAAAATATAATAATTAATAAAGGAAAGTATTTTGCTCTTTTTAAATTAACAAATTTTCTTTTAGATTTAATATGTTTTTTATTTAAATATCTCATCAAATCCCTGTTACAGCCCTTATCGAGTTTACATATTTCGAATTTCGACTTGATCTTATTGGTATAGATTTCATTAATCTATCAATTTCTAACCTATCTTTTCTTGAAAATTTAAATTCCATTACTATTATTCTCTGAGATAATGTTTTTTTTGAAAGATTGGGGTAAGAATAAAACCTTTGATCATAAATATTATGATTTTTATCAACTGTAATTCTAAATTTATTATTTTCGCTTAAAAAATAATCTCTATGGTATTGATTTACTATTTTAGGTTTAGAATTAAATTTAAAATACTCTCTCTCTCTTTTAGGTAATTTATTTAAAATTGAATTACAAAAAATTTTCCAATTATTAATTTTTATTACGTCTAATCCATCAATATTAATCTTCTTTTTCCAGCCATAAAGATTTCTTTTAAATTTTATTTCAAAAACACCTTTAAAAGTGTCATTCATATTTCCATACCAACGATATCTAAGTTTTACTCTAGAGCTGTCTCCATATATATTTGATTTATAAGAACTATAAGATTCATCATCAAAATAAATATTATTCACAATTCTTGAGTTATAAATTTTTGAAAAATTTAATTCATGTAACTTAATCCAATTGATTACTGTGTGATAATTATGTTCATAGGCTACGAATTTTAATTCATATCTAGTATCTGTAGGAACTTTTAAAAACATTAGTATTTTTAAATACTAGGCACTTGGTTCTGATCAAGATAGGTAACTGAAATTTTCGGAAATTGAGAATTTAATTTATTGATTATATTTTCTAATATTTCAATCTTCGAAACATTTACTTGATATGTTGCGTCAATAAAATTTTCTCTAAAGTCTAACCTTCTTAAATCAAAACGTAATACCTCGCCACCGATTATTTTATTTATTTTTTTTACTATTTCTTTTTTTTCCGCTTCAGAATTAATTTTATATTCAATTGATAAATACATATTTTTTTCAGAATTCTTTTCATAATTTTTTTTTGTAAAAAACATAATTATTAAAATCATGAATATTGCAATTACGGTAGGAAGAGTTTGATTTGCTCCTAATCCTAAGCCCGCAGCTATGCAGATGAATAAATAAGCTAGTTCCTCAGGTTCCTTGATAGGTGTTCTAAATCTAACAATTGATAAAGCTCCAACCAATCCTAAAGATAAAGCTAAAGATGATTTCACAATTGAAATAACTAAAACAGTAGTCAGTAAGACAAATGGAAAAATATTTCCAAATTCTTCTCTATTGTTAAGTGTGGAAGAAAATCTTTTATAATGAGCTTTCAAAATAAAAGAGATTATCGCACCGACTGCTAAGTTTAGTATTAATGAACTAATAGAAAAAGGTGCGGCGTTAGCGTTAACAATATCTTTTAATAAACTTAAATTCTCTGGCATATATAATAATCTCTAACACAAATTTTATAATTTTTTTTCAATAATTTTGCTTGATATTCCTACACATTTTTAATGATTATGTCTTTTAAAAATAATAGTTGTGGTAGCGAGGGGCGGATTCGAACCGCCGACCCCAGGCTTATGAGTCCTGTGCGAGAACCTCTGCCCTTCACTTCTTAACGTTATACAATACTTTTTTTGCAACCTGAAACTATATTTTGCTTCTGAGTGAG
>MDTG01213015.1_pt1 | contig 12318 bp, 11 predicted proteins | sample 811421 | NCBI WGS metagenome assembly MDTG01 (sample SAMN05326645, study PRJNA326480) | marine metagenome | isolation source: seawater | place: Pacific Ocean: South East | collected 2011
AGCATTGAAATGAGGTAGAAAATTACATACCAAATACTTTGAAAAGCGCTATATGTAATAGTATATAAATCTTTATTGCCATTTGTGTCTAATGGGATGTTACCAAAATGCATTTCATACCAAAAGCTTCGCATGTGAATTATTAAGAAGAGCAAAAGAATACTTCCTAATAAACCCATATTTCTGGAAGACCACTTTGAGTTTTTTGAAGGCTTAGAGTAAGCATAGCTCACTGGTCGCGCTTTTTTATTTTTAAACATTAATAGAAATCCATCAACAGCATGAAATAGAATACTAAAATATGTTAAGTAAGATAGAACCTTTACTAAAGGAAAGGTAGTCATAAACAAAGCATATTCATTAAATTGTAAAAGCGCTTTCTCTTTAGGCAATAGTAACTGTAAATTACCAGCCAAATGCCCAAGTAAAAACAAGCATAAAAATAAGCCGGTAGCGGCCATCCAATACTTTTTAAACAATGAAGACTTGATTATAGCTGAATTTATCAAAATACAAATAAATTATAGTGCAAATTTAAGACTCATTAATTTAAAAAACAACTTGAAATGTTTTTAATTTAATTAATTTTGATTGCGAAATTAATAACTATGAAATATAAAAATATAGACTCCAAACTATTTATACATAATAGAAGATTGTTTAGCGAAAAAATGGATAAAAAATCTTTGTCAATATTTTGCTCAAATGATATTATGCCAACAAATGCTGATGGTACAATGCCTTTTGTACAAAATAGCGACTTATTTTGGCTAAGTGGTGTTGATCAAGAAGAAAGTAAGCTTATTATTTTTCCAGAAAGCTCAAACCCAAATCATAGGGAAATCCTTTTTTTAAAAGAAACTAGCGACTTAATTGCTATTTGGGAAGGTGAAAAATTAAGTAAAGAAAAAGCCTTTGAAACATCAGGAATTCGTACTGTTTATTGGAACACTCAATTTGAAGATATTTTTAAAGAACTGATGAAAGAAGCCGAAACCGTTTATCTAAATTCTAACGAACACGCCCGGACTAACTCAAAAGTGCAGACGCAAACTGATAGGTTTAATGATTTGTGCAAAAGTAATTTTTCAGCTAAAGAATATTTGAAGGCTGCGCCGATTATGCATGATTTGAGGGCAGTAAAACACCCTCTTGAAATTGAATTATTACAACACGCTTGTAATATCACCGAAAAAGGATTTAGAAGGGTATTAAATTTTGTCAAAGAGGGTGTAATGGAGTATGAAATTGAAGCAGAATATATTCATGAATTTCTTATTAATAGATCGAAAGGATTTGCCTATGAACCCATAATTGCATCGGGAAGAAATGCCTGTGTTCTACATTACATAGAAAATAATAAAGTTTGTCAAGATGGTGACGTTATTCTTATGGATGTTGGTGCAGAATATGCCAATTATGCCTCAGATATGACGAGATGTATTCCCGTAAGCGGAAGGTTTACCAAAAGACAGAAAGACGTTTATAATTCTGTGTTGAACGTTATGAAACAAGCGACCTCCATGCTCAAACCAGGCATACTATTAGGTGATTACCATAAAGAAGTTGGACTAGTTATGCAATCTGAACTTCTTGGATTAGGACTCATTGATCAACACGACATTGATAAGCAAGACCCAAAAAAACCAGCATACAAAAAGTACTTTATGCATGGCACCAGTCATTTTTTAGGATTAGATGTTCATGATGTTGGTCACTTTGATAAACCCATAAAAGAAGGAATGGTGTTTACTTGTGAGCCCGGAATCTATATTCTACAAGAAAATCTAGGGATTCGCTTAGAAAATGATATAGTTATAACTAAAGACAAGCCGTTTGATTTGATGGCAAATATTCCTTTAGAGGCTGATGAAATTGAGAGTCTGATGAATTAGTAATCTCTTAAACAAATTGCTACAGGAACACTGAATCAGTTTGAGTTTCGTCTGCATAAAATCTTTTGAGAAAATATTACAGCTCATTTGTCAATAGCTTCCTTAAATCAAGCCTAAAACAAGAACATTATAAACTACAACTGTTGGCTAAACAATAGACTAAGATAGGGCGTTCCAGCCTTGAGCTGTAAGAGGCTGGTGATTTTCGTCTTTTGTAACAAGTACTGAACCATGACTTTTATCAGTAATATGGCCAATAATAGTTAAGTCTGGATCATCTTTGATGAGATCATAATGAGATTGGCTAATCGTAAATAATAATTCATAATCTTCGCCCCCACTTAAAGCGCAGGTGGCAGCATTAAGGTTAAGCTCTTCAGCAATAGAAATGGCTGAAAAATCTATGGGCAATCTGTCCTCATAAATAGTACATCCAACATTAGAGTTTTTACATAAATGCAGAAGTTCAGATGATAAACCATCCGAAATGTCAATCATTGATGAAGGTACAATGGTTTTGTTTTTAAATAGATCAACAATATCTTTTCTCGCCTCTGGCTTGAGCTGTCTTTGAAGAATGTAATCTTTATTTTCTAAATCAGGCTGCATGTTGGGGTTTGCTTCAAAAACCTGTTTTTCCCTATTTAAAATCTGTAGGCCCAAATAAGCTGAACCTAAGTCGCCCGAAACTACAATCAAATCATGCTCCATAGCACCACTCCTATACGCAACATCCTCTTTTGATACTTCGCCAATGGCAGTTATGCTTATACACAATCCAGATGTTGAAGATGTCGTATCCCCTCCAATAAGGTCAACGTTGTAATTTTTGCAAGCTAAATTAATCCCCTGATACAACTCTTCAACAGCCTCTAAAGGAAATCTATTTGATAAGGCAATACTAACTGTAATTTGCTTAGCAACACCATTCATGGCATAAATGTCAGATAAATTTACAATCACCGATTTGTAGCCCAAATGCTTCAAAGGAGTATAAGTCAAGTCAAAATGAACGCCTTCTATAAGCATGTCTGTGGTAACTAAACTGAATAAGTCTCCAGTGTCAATTACAGCACAATCATCACCAACACCCTTGATGGTGGTGGTGTTATGAATGCTAATATTCTTAGTTAGGTGTTCAATTAATCCAAATTCTCCGAGTTCAGAAATGGGTGTTCTTTTTGGGGTCTTGTCTTCTAATAAACTCATGCTACAAATGTAAGACGAAAATTAACATGAACGATAACGAATAATAATATGATTTAAAGCATATAATTTTGTAATTTTGCAATCTAATTTGAGCACATTTTAAATAAGATGATTCAAGTAACAAAAGAAGCGAAAACAAAATTAATATCATTGATGAAGGAAGAAGGACACGATGAGTCTTCGTCTTTTGTCAGAGTAGGTGTTAATAGTGGTGGATGTTCAGGCCTATCCTACGACCTAGGTTTTGATGATAAGGAAAGTGAAGACGATAAGTCTTTTGAAGATAATGGTGTAAAAATCGTAGTTAACAAAAAGAGCTATTTATACCTTATTGGCACTGTTTTAGAATATTCAGGAGGCTTGAATGGTAAAGGATTTGTTTTTAACAACCCTAATGCCTCTAGAACCTGTGGTTGTGGAGAAAGCTTTTCAGTTTAATTTATTATATTAAATACCTTGTCAGAAGAAGAGAAAATATTAAAAGAAGTTACTGGCGCAGACTATAAATATGGGTTCACAACAGATATTGAAAGTGACACCATTCCCAAAGGTTTAAACGAGAGTGTAATAAGGTTAATCTCAACTAAAAAAGAAGAGCCAGAATGGTTACTTAACTACAGGCTTAAAGCGTTTGAAACGTGGAAGAAAATGGAAGAGCCAGACTGGGCAAATATCAAATACACTAAGCCTAATTATCAAGATATAATTTATTACGCTGCTCCTAAACAAAAGAAGAAACTGAATAGCCTTGACGAGCTAGACCCTGAGATGAAAAAGACCTTTGATAAGCTCGGAATTTCGATTGACGAACAAAAGAAATTAGCTGGTGTAGCTGTCGACTTCGTCATGGATAGCGTATCTGTTGCTACAAGTTTCAAGGATAAATTAGGTGAGCTAGGCATTATTTTTTGCTCTATCAGCGAGGCTGTAAAAGAACACCCTGATTTAGTTAAAAAATATATCGGAACAGTTGTACCTACATCTGATAATTTCTTCTCAGCACTAAACTCTGCTGTATTTACCGACGGCTCATTCTGCTACATTCCAAAAGGTGTCAAGTGCCCTATGGAATTATCAACATATTTCAGAATAAACCAAGCAGGAACAGGACAATTCGAAAGAACTTTACTTATCGCCGATGAAGGCAGCTATGTAAGTTATTTAGAAGGCTGTACAGCTCCAATGAGGGATGAAAACCAACTTCACGCCGCAGTAGTAGAACTCATAGCAAAGGATGATGCTGAAATAAAATACTCAACGGTACAAAATTGGTATCCTGGTGATGAAAATGGCGTTGGCGGTGTATTCAATTTTGTAACCAAAAGAGGTATCTGTCACAACAGATCCAAAATTTCATGGACTCAGGTAGAAACAGGTTCTGCAGTAACATGGAAATACCCTTCATGCATTCTTAAAGGTGATAATTCTATCGGTGAATTTTACTCTGTTGCAGTAACTAACAACTACCAACAAGCAGATACAGGAACAAAGATGATTCATATTGGAAAAAACTCTAAGAGTACCATTATTTCAAAAGGAATTTGTGCCGGTAAAAGTGAAGGAAGCTATAGAGGTCTTGTAAAGATTCAAAAAAGCGCAGAAAACGCTAGAAACTTCTCTCAATGCGACTCTTTACTTATGGGAGACAAATGCGGCTCTCACACCTTTCCTTACATTGAAGTGAAAAATAAATCTGCCAAAATTGAACACGAGGCGACCACTTCAAAAATTGGAGAAGACCAAATTTTCTATTGCAACCAAAGAGGGATTGGAACTGAAGAAGCAATTGCACTGATTGTAAACGGATACTGCAAAGACGTACTCAATCAACTGCCAATGGAATTTGCCGTGGAAGCTCAAAAACTATTAGCCATCAGCTTAGAAGGAAGCGTTGGATAAACAACTATATATGTTAAAAATAAACAACTTGAAAGCCTCAATAGAAGGCAACAAAATACTAACCGGAGTTAACCTTGAAGTAAAGCCAGGCGAAGTACATGCTATCATGGGACCAAATGGTTCAGGAAAAAGCACACTTTCATCGGTTATTGCTGGACGAGAAGAATATGAAATTGAAAATGGTACTATCGACTTTGAAGGCGAAAGTATCATGGATTTATCTCCTGAAGAAAGAGCTCACAAAGGTATTTTTCTTTCCTTTCAGTATCCTATTGAAATTCCTGGAGTATCCGTTTCTAACTTTCTAAAGACATCAATTAACGAAAGTAGAAAGGCACAAGGATTAAAGCCTATGCCTGCTGGTGAATTGCTTAAAATGATGCGTGAAAAAATGGAGCTTCTTGAAATTAAGAAAGGTTTCCTAAGCCGCTCCTTAAATCAAGGGTTTTCGGGTGGTGAAAAGAAAAGAAATGAAATTTTTCAGATGGCAATGCTTGAGCCTAAACTCGCAATATTAGATGAAACCGACTCTGGCTTAGATATTGACGCTTTACGTATCGTTGCCAATGGTGTAAACAAACTTAAATCTAAGAATAATGCAACCGTTGTAATTACGCATTACCAGCGTTTGTTGGAATACATCGTTCCAGACTTTGTGCATGTACTATATAATGGTCGTATTGTAAAATCAGGCACTAAAGACTTAGCGCTTAAACTGGAAGAAAAAGGCTATGAATGGATTATTAAAGAAGCCGATCAACTGTGAATTTAAAAGATAAATTAATACAAGTATTTCAGGAAACTGAAAGCACCCTTTCTTTTCAAAAAGAAAGAAAAGATAGCATGCGTAGACTTGAGGAATTTGGTTTCCCAAGCGTTAAGGATGAAGAATGGAAATACACCAATTTGTTGCCAATCATTAAAAACGAATACGCCCTTTCTGCTAGTGAAAGTATTATATCTAAAGACTTGCTCGACAAGTATATTTTAAAAAAAACAGAGACTAATATTATTGTATTTATAAATGGTCAGTTTAATCAAGAACTTTCCAATATAGAAACTGATAAAATTATAATTTGCCCACTATCCGTTGCAGAGAAGACACACTCAACAGTCGTACAAAACTATTGGGGAAAGGCGCTTCCTGAACATCCAGACAGTCTGGTATCTTTAAATATCGCACTGTCAAAAGAAGGTGTTTTTGTTCATGTTCCTAAGAATACTGTGGCTGAAAGACCGATACAAATCGTTTACTTCACAACAAACATCTCTAGCGACTTGTTTATACAAACACGTAACCTTATTGTTGTAGAAGAGAATGCTCAAGTGCAAATTACCGAAAGACATCAAAATATAGATCAAAAAGAAGTTTTTACAAATTCGGTAACAGAAATCTTTGTACATGATAATTCACTCATCGATTTCTACAAAATACAAAACGACAAACGCAACTGCTCTCTTATAGATAACACTTGGGTAAAGCAAGGCAAAAACTGTACCTGTACAGTTGACACCTTTAGTTTTGGCGGTAAATTCATTCGAAACAATCTCAGCTTTTTACTAGAAGGTCAGCGTTCAGAAAGTATTATGAGAGGAATTACTCTAATTGGAGTGAACCAATTAGTTGACCACCATACACTAGTCGATCATGCTGTGGCAAACTGCCAAAGTAATGAAATGTATAAGGGGATATTTGACGACAATGCCAAAGGTGTATTTAACGGAAAAGTTATGGTAAGACCTGACTCACAAAAAACCAATGCCTTTCAGTCGAATAACAATTTATTGCTAACCGATTCCGCATCAATTGACACAAAACCACAGCTTGAAATATATGCTGACGATGTCGCATGTAGCCATGGCTGTACAGTAGGTCAGCTTGATGATGACGCTCTATTTTATCTACGTTCGAGAGGTATTCCATTCAAAGAAGCACAAGCAATGCTAATGTATGCCTTTGCAAATGACGTGCTAAGCAATGTTAAAATCCCTGAGCTAAAACAAAAGATTAACCTAATTATTGCTGAAAAATTAGGAGTTCAAATTGATATTGAGGTCTAAATTATGCTAGATATTTCTAAAATACGCCAACAGTTTCCAATACTTCACCAAGAAGTAAACGGATATCCTCTTGTATATTTAGATAATGGAGCAACTACGCATAAACCTAAAGTGGTTATTGATGCTATCAAGCATTATTACGAAAAACAAAACTCAAACATACACAGAGGTGTTCACTATCTCAGTCAGCTGGCGACAGATCAGTATGAAGCTGCAAGAGAGACGATTAGAAAGCATTTTAATGCCGACCACCTTCACGAAATAATTTTCACAAAAGGAAATACAGAAGCCATTAATTTAGTAGCAAACGGCTTTCGTTCACAACTAGTTTCAAAAGATGAGGTTTTGGTGTCAGCAATTGAGCACCACTCTAATATAGTTCCATGGCAAATGGCATGTGAAAGCTCTGGAGCAAGCCTCAAAGTAATTCCTATGAACGATAAAGGCGAGCTGGACATGAAAGCTTACGAAGGCTTACTTTCAAACAATACGAAAGTTGTTGCTGTAAACCATATTTCTAACGCCTTAGGAACCATAAACCCAGTAAAAGAAATCATACAATTGGCACACCAAGTTGGTGCAGCAGTACTTGTTGACGGTGCTCAGTCAGGCCCCCATTCACATATTGACGTAAAGGATTTAGACGCTGATTTCTATTGTATTTCAGGACATAAAATATACGGGCCAACAGGCATAGGTGCCTTATACGGAAAAGAGGAATGGCTCAATAAATTGCCCCCTTATCAAGGTGGTGGTGAAATGATAGCTACTGTAAGTTTTAAAGAAACGACCTATGCTACACTCCCTCATAAGTTTGAAGCTGGGACACCCAATATTGCTGGTGGTATAGCCCTAAAAACAGCTATTGATTGGCTCAACAACATTGGTCTTAACAATGTAATTGCTTATGAAAATAAACTGCTAGAATATGCTACTAAAGAATTAGCTAAAATTGAGGGTATGCGATTCATTGGTGAAGCCTCAAAAAAAGCAGCAGTAATATCCTTTTTAGTGGGTAATATTCACCCCTACGATATGGGAATGATATTAGACAAGTTAGGTATTGCTGTACGAACGGGGCACCATTGTGCACAGCCTGTGATGGATGAGTTTTGTATCCCTGGTACTATTCGTGCTTCATTTGCTATTTACAACACAAAAGAAGAGATTGATAGATTAGTAGAAGGTGTTAAAAAAGCACAACAAATGCTTTCATAATTATGGCGAGTATTAAAGACATACAACAAGATATTATTGACGAATTTGGAATGTTCGACGAATGGATGGAAAAGTACGAGCACATTATTGATTTGGGTAAGTCCTTACCACTAATTGAAGAAGCTCATAAAACAGAAGATAACCTAATAAAAGGTTGTCAGTCTAGAGTATGGTTACACGCCAATAAAGAAGAGGATACTGTGGTTTATACTGCCGATAGCGATGCCATTATGACTAAAGGTATCATTGCTCTTTTAGTACGTACATTTTCAGGTCAAAAAGCTCAAGATATTTTGAAGGCAGATACCGATTTTATCAGTCAAATTGGATTAAAAGAGCAGCTTTCACCAACCAGAGCCAACGGATTAGTGTCTATGGTCAAACAAATGAAACTATACGCTTTAGTGTTTCAATCTCAAAACTAATTACTATGAAAACAGAAGCTGAATTGCAAGCCATTGGCGAAAAAGTAGTAGAAAGAATTTGTCAAATTTATGACCCAGAAATTCCTGTAAATATTTACGAATTGGGACTGATATATGATATCCAAGTCAGCGAGGATTGTGATATTGAAATTGAAATGACATTAACTTCACCTAACTGTCCTGTGGCTGAAACTTTACCTGTAGAAGTAGAAGAAAAAGTGAAAATAGTAGAGGAAGTTCGAAATGTAAAAGTAAATATCACCTTTGATCCTCCTTGGGATAAAGACATGATGAGTGAAGAAGCGAAACTTGAACTAGGAATGCTGTAAATGACAGGAGAAATTATCAATAGAGTTGCCAATAGTGGCTTAATCACCTTTGACCTTGAGGAGCACTATCCTAAGGGTCAGCGATACTGTATCGACCTTAAGAACTGGCTATTTGAAGAGCTTATCCTAAAAGAAAAAGACTTTAGACAAGCAGTAAAAGATTACGATTGGTCACAGCATAAAGATGAGTTTGTATGCATAGACTGCACCGTTAACGCTATTGTTCCTGTGTGGGCGTACATGCTTATCACAAGTTCACTTAGCCCCTTTGCCAAAAAGATTGTTAGGGGTAGTATGGAACAGATGGAGTCCGTCCTATTTCAAGGAGTCATTGATAAATTAGACACACACCCTTTTGTTGACCAAAGAGTCATCATTAAAGGTTGTAGTAACCTGCCAGTTCCAGAAAGTGCTTATATCGCCATCACCTCTAAACTTAACCCAATAGCAAAAAGCATTATGTACGGAGAGGCCTGTTCCTCTGTACCAATTTACAAGAAGAGATGAATCCAAAAATAGTTGATATAAAAGAAGGCATCTTGCCTTTAAGGCAGCTATTATTGCAGCATCCGGTTTACCAGCAATTACGTCATTTAGACGATCTCAATATTTTGATGGAGCAACACGTATTTGCCGTTTGGGATTTCATGGCATTACTAAAGGCTCTACAATTTGGATTAACAAGTACCAATGCCCCCTGGATGCCCATAGGCAATCCTAAAACACGACGACTCATCAACGAAATTGTATTGGAAGAAGAGAGCGATATGGACATAGAGGGCAATCCGTCTAGCCATTACGAAATGTATCTACAATCTATGAAGCAGTGCGGTGCAAATACCGAACAAGTAGAACGCTTTGTTGCGCGCTTACTTTCTGGCTATTCTCATAAAGAATTACTAAAATTCAATGTAGAACAACTCAAAGACTACACCCTTAAATTTGTCAACACCACTTTCGAGATTATACACCGCGGTAAATTACACGAGATAGCTGCCGCCTTCACTTTTGGTAGAGAAGACCTCATTCCAGATATGTTCCGCTCTATAGTCAACGATCTGGATAAGAACTTCCCAAGTAAACTAAACACCTTCCGCTACTATCTCGATCGACACATTGAACTGGACGAGGAGGTTCACACTCCTCTAGCTTTACAAATGATTGAAGAACTCTGTGGTGATGATGATATCAAGTGGCAAGAAGCTAAAGAAGTGGCTACAAACTGCCTTCAAGCACGAATAAAACTTTGGGATGGCATAGAGCAAAGCATTAAAAATAGACAAATGGAAAAGGCTGTAAAGACTTAAAGGTTTTTCTACATTCAATTGTTCATTAGTTTATCATAAAATCGTATCCCTTTTTATGCTTTTTTTCTTTCTTTGCACGAAACCCAATTATTCAAAAAATCTATTACAACTATGTTAAAAAGATTCATTACTCTATCTTTAGCGCTATGTTTCGGCTTTCTTACAGTAAAAGCTGATGAAGGAATGTGGCTGCCTTTATTGTTATCTGAAAACGAAGCAGATATGCAAGCCGTTGGACTCAAACTTACTGCTAGCGATATTTATGATATAAATAATTCTTCATTGAAAGATGCAGTAGTTTCATTAGGTGGTTTTTGTACTGCCGAAATGATTTCTGACCAAGGATTATTACTTACCAACCACCACTGTGGTTATGGTCAAATTCAGTCTCATTCTTCTGTTGGGAAAGATTATTTAACAGATGGTTTTTGGGCAATGGATAAAAGCGAAGAATTAGAAAACGAAGGCTTATTCGTTTCATTCCTTGTAAAAATGGAAGACGTAACCGAGCGTATGAATGCCGCTTTAGACTCTGTTTCTGATGAAGAAAGAGGAGGCATTATTCGTAAGTTATCTGCTGAGATAGTAGCAGAAGCTACTGATAGCACACACTACAATGCACGTGTAAAATCGTTCTTTGGTGGCAACGATTTCTATCTTATGGTTTACGAAAAATTTAACGATGTAAGACTTGTAGGAGCACCACCATCATCGGTAGGTAAATACGGTGGCGATACAGACAACTGGATGTGGCCAAGACATACTGGCGACTTTGCACTATTTAGAGTGTACAGTGGTCCTGACGGAAAACCTGCTGAATACTCGGAAGAAAACATCCCTTACAAGCCTAAATACCACTTCCCAATCTCCTTGGACGGTGTAAAAGATGGTGACTTCTCAATGATTATGGGTTTCCCAGGCTCTACTGACAGATACCTATCTTCATGGGGTGTAAAACAAGCTATTGACCAGTACAACCCTACTGTTGTAAAGATTAGAGAGCGTAAATTAGGCGTAATGCGAACGCATATGGATGCTCGCAAAAAAACTCGTATCCAATACGCATCAAAATACGCTAGAACAGCTAACTATTGGAAATACTACATCGGACAGACAAAAGGACTAAAGCGAATGAATGTATACGAGCAAAAACAAGCTCTAGAAGAGCAGTTTGATGGTTGGGTGAACGCTGATGAGACAAGAACAGAAAAGTACGGTGAGGCTTTAGATTTATTGGCTGACGGTTACTACGATAACGAAAAGATTAACGAAGTAAGAATTTTCTTAAACGAAGCCGTTTTCCAAGGGGCTGAGGTATTTTACTTTATTTATCAAGTACAAGACGCAATTAAGAACTTGCCTGAAGACCCTAAGGCTAGACGACTAGCGATAAATGATTTAAAAGATAAGGCACGTGAACATTTTAAGGATTACAACAAAGATTTAGACCAAGATTTGTTTGCTGAATTACTAGAATTGTACAACGATAATGTACCTTACAGCAAGCAGCCAGATGCTTTCGAAAAGGTAAGAAACCACAACTACACCAAAGGCGACTGGCACAAATTTGCTGCCTATGTGTACAAGACTTCTCCATTTGTAAGCCAGACTAAATTCTTCTCTTTCCTAGAAAGACCATCAGTATACAAATTGGAAAAAGACTATGCTGTACGTATGTTCAATTCTATTATGGACCACTACATGGAAAAGGTGCGTAGCAAGCGAATGGATGTGCGTGAGAAATTAGCTAAAGGCGAAAGGCTATACATTGCTGGTTTGAGAGAGATGATGCCGAACAAGAAGTTCTACCCTAACGCTAACTCAACTATGCGATTGACCTACGGACAAGTGGGCGATTACACACCTGGCGATGCTATGCACTACGACTACGTCACTACTTTTGACGGACTAATGGCTAAGAAAGACAACTCGGACGATGAGTTTATGGTGCCTGAACGATTAGAAGAGCTTTACA
>MDTG01063619.1_pt1 | contig 12317 bp, 7 predicted proteins | sample 811421 | NCBI WGS metagenome assembly MDTG01 (sample SAMN05326645, study PRJNA326480) | marine metagenome | isolation source: seawater | place: Pacific Ocean: South East | collected 2011
CATTCTTTGATAACCATCAAAGTGATAATCCTGCCAATGTTGAATTGCATCATCCACCAGATCGTCAATCTGATCATCATCTACGTTGATTTCCAGAACAGGGTATCCAAGTCGTCTAAGACAATAATCGATCAATTCTTGTCTGGTCGATGGTTTGCTCATTCTTCGATACCTGCTTCCTGATAATTAACTTTGCTTTGCTGCAGTTCAAGGTAATCTTTTTGCAAAGATTCCAATTTTGCTTCTAAGAGAATATTCTGATTTATTAGTGAAGAAATTTTAGAATGATAATTCTTAATCAAAATATTCACGTCAACATCACTATTCATAAGTCTAGAACGATCCTCCATCTATAGTGTTAGTCCAAGCTGGTTTGTTAGTATAAACCACAGTTTTGCTATTAACACCAACTGCTACGTTAGTGTCATTCTTGATTAGGTCAGCAGAGACGCTGGTAAAATCTCCCTCAACACCAATTAGTGTGATTGAGTTGACACCAGTTCCTGCAGTCTTGACAACACCACGAGCAGTAGAACCACCTTGTTGTGTTATCACATCACCAACAGCAACTGTGATTGTTGCATCCAGAGCAAGCGTGTGCTCAGTAACAGCAGTTAAAATCTGTGTAGAAGTTAGTGTAAGTGCTGCATCTCCAGGCTCATTTGTGGATGTCTGTAATCCATTACTATCAAAGAATACAACACCATTTGTATTGTAGTCACCAGTCTGATAATAGATACCCTTGATATCAAGGAAACCTCTGGTGCCCGCTACTACACTATTAGTTATAGTAGCATCAGGAATATATGTCCATGCCTTTGCTACAGCAGAACTTCCTTCACCAGCACTCTCGTTGAAACCAAAGAAACCTTCTTTGGTATTCGATGTTCCATTACCATCATTGTACTGGAATGAAATACCACGGTCTGTAGAAGTATCAAATGCGTGGGTGATTACTACTTGTGCTTCTACTGCAACACCAACTGCTGTACCAGTATAGGTTACAACTTTAGTGGGAACATCGTAATCGGTAACTGTACCAATACCAGAATTATCAATACCTGTTACTGCAAGTTGGTCTCCAGTATTGATACCAACAACAGAATCAAGAGTAACAGTAGATACACCAGCATTAACTACTGCTGTGACTGTTCTATTACTGGTGACATCGCCAATTGCAAAGATTGCATCATTGACGCTAACAGTAGTTGAGTTAACAGTGGTAGTCGTACCATCAACTTGAAGGTCACCTTTGACGACAACCGTACCTTCATTGCTCAGTCCATCAGGATATGGGTCAATGAAGAGTGTGTTACCACCACCGGATTTAGTAGAAATAACGTTGGATGAAATGCCAACATTATCAATCTCAACTCTTCCAGAGAATGTAGCAATACCAGTGTTATTGAAATTACCGTTGGAAACTATGTTTCCAGCGAAAGTGCTATCACCATCAACACTTAGATTAGCACTGCTACCCAAAGTAAGGGTAGTTCCATCAAAGGTGAATTTAGCATCATCTTCTAGTTCGCCATCAGCGCCAGCAATTACTACTCGATTGTTTGTAAGGTCTTCTACTTTTAGACTACTAGCATCAATACCCTGATTGGCATCAATAAGTCCACCAAAAGTAGAAGCAGCAGATACATTAACGAAATCGAGTTCAGTATGTCCATTTACATCTAAATCACCATTAGCATCAATATTATTTGCAAAGGTAGCAATACCAGTGACGTTTAAGGTTTCACTAATGTTGGTAATATCTAATTCAGTTCTACCATCTACATCTAAATTACCAGTTATATTGAGGTTATTTGCAAATGTAACTATACCAGTAATATTAGCATTACCGCCAATATTGAGGTCTTTCTCAATACCAACACCACCTTCAACTACAAGAGCACCAGTATCTTTAGTAGATGATTGTGTAGTATCAGAAATGCTAATCTGAACACCAGTGCCATAATTCCAATCGGCACCAGTTACCTGAATCTTATCAGTACTAGCTTCATCATATTCAATCTTCGCATCCTTACCAGAACCAAAAGAAAGGAAGGTATCGTCAGGAATGACAATCTCACCTGCTCCGTTGGGATCAAGATTGATATCACCATCAGCGTTTGTTGATGAAATTACATTTCCATCTATGGTTATATTATCTACGTTCCACTGATCGACCTTTCTATTCTCGTCAAGAATTGCAACAAATCCATTTGCTGCAGTTGTGGGGTTTGCTTGACTAGCAACCAATCCGGGTCCAATACTTAATAAGTCAGTGTAATATCTACCACCAACTACTTGAGCGTTGGATGCGTTATCACCAGCAAACAGACGCCCACCTTTATTACCGTGGTTTCCTACTCCAACTGTAAGACCTAACTCACCAAAGTTGAGACTCGATGGAGCGCCAGTGCCCGTAGATCGTTTTACTCGTATAATACTTGCCATGGCTTAGAAGTTTCCTCCGTTGATATCTAAATTTTGGGTTGTTCCAGGCGTTAATTCTAAAGTTGCTTCAAATTTATTAGTTGACCCATTATATACGAGAACAGAACCATTCTGGACTCCTGATATGTCAACATCAGATAATCCACCTAAAGTTCCACCACCTCCGGCAAAGGAGGATAAAACTTTGATAGCGTTTTGTGATCCGACTCTGACTTTTATATCTGCCATAGGTTTTAAGTGGTTACTCCAGCTGTGACAATAGCACTACCTTCAACAACTCTAGTTTTAATCGAGGAAGCATCAGTTAATAGAACATCATAAGAGTATCTACCGGGTTTCAGTGCAGAAGTTTGCGTCGAAGTCAAAGAAATTTTCAATTGTCCAGATGCGGGATCTGGGAATGATACAGTAAATGTAGCAGCAGTTGTTGATGACTGTGCTGATTTCTTGAGTTTCGCTGCACCAGTAAATCCTGATAAATTCATTGGAGCATTTGATGCGGTTTCAAGATTGAACGATTGGTCGAAGTTTGCGCCAACGTCAATAACAATGTTGCTTACATATGCTGCCATTATTACAGTCAGTTATATCTATCTACTGGTATTTATAAATCATTTTTCGCAATGGATAACAGAAGAGACTTTATTTCCTGAATGTCAGATTTCATTCCCTCCACATCGTCCTTCAATTTTTTCATTTCCATCTTTTCCTTATACTTCTTTTCAGAAAGTTTCATGAATTTATCAAATTCACCTTTATTCTGATTGACGATAGCATTAGTGCTCACATCCCTGTAAAGGGATGTGTCAGAGTCAACTTTTAGGAATTTACTCATTCTATTGAATCAAATGTTCTAAGGGCAATTGCTCTGAAGTTCTTGATTCTTGGAACCTCTGCTTGGTTTGTAGAGGTCATAACAATCTTTATCTGGAACCCATTGAATTGTGGTGTGTTCTCTGCGGTATACTTGTATTCACTGAAGGAATTTTCAAATTCATTTGGTTGAACTGTCTTATCAGCGAAACCATTACCATTGAATGCGACATAAGATTGACCAACTTCAGTTTCATCATTTCTAAACAGTTTATAGAATACTCTGATGTTTGCATCTCCCATCCTATGTGCGTCAAATTGAACGAACAAGGAGTTGGAAGTGAATTCAAGATTGATTCTCTTAGTTTCGTAGAGTCCAGAATTGGGGTCGAAACCAGCAATATTGACTCTGCTATCTGTGGTGTAATCATCAACCGGGTCATCAACAAGATTGCTGACTGCAATGATATTAGTTGTGTCAAGGTCAATCATAGGAGACACATTTTCATCAGTGGTTGACATCAGCAATGCAAGTTCAAATGATTTCTCACCAGAGAGAAGGTCAGATTCGTTTTGCTTAGAAGCAACAATTCTTGCACTATCGAGACGATTCAATTGATTCAGGGTGACAGGTTCATATCCAAGGTTTGTGAATGATGCTTCATTTCCACTTATACTTGTTCCTGAAGTTGTTCTGATTCTTGCAGAAACACTTGTTCCCGAAGGACTGACAATATTGATGTTTGGATTGATATATTCAAATGGCATGTTTTGAGTGACCTCAACATTATCTCCACCACCAGTTTTAGTTACCTCAAATGTCTTAGTCGCATCACTAAGACTTACATGATAACTGTTGAATGTCTTTGCTCTTGGGTCAATATTGTGAACCTTATTGACCTTCAGCAGAGACACACCATTGAATTCATACTTGAATACGTTTGTGCCCTGTGCATGATTTGAGAACAGACTATCTGTAACTGCACTATTGAAGTTTCTGGTGTCAATGGTAATGTCATTACCAGAAATTGTTTTGTATTCGATGATTTCTTTATCAATCAACAAATAACCAGGGTTTGTGTTGCTGACTGCTGCTCCTTCAAAAGTAGCAAATGCTGTGCCATCTACAACTTTGATGACTGAATCGCCATCATTGAGTGCTGCTGACAGAGTTGTTGGGGGAACATCACCTTGGACATTATATACTCTGAGTCTGTTTTGACTTGAGTGCATGCCATGGTTATGATGGTCAAACAACATTGTCTTACCATCTCTGATTGGATCATTATTGAGATAGTTGATAGCAGGCATGACAGTCTCATCACCAGCATCATTGAATAATTTGTAACCAACACCAGCAGTCAAGGTGTTCTTGACGTTATCAACAACTACTACGTTGGTTTCGGTCATGACACCAACAGTTGCTCTTACTCCGCTTCCGGTTGAACCAAGTTGATTCATAAGCAGGAGGTCGCCACGCTGATATCCAGCACCACGAGTCTTGACCTGAATCTGGGAAACTGCTCCATTCTGAACAGTCACATCTGCTACACAGGATACACCGAAACCAGTGAGGGATGTAAATCCAATACCTGTGTATACAAAACTACCTGATGTAGGTGTCAATCCAACACCGGCAGTAGCACTTGCTGCAGGAATACCTAGAATGCTTTCGTTTGGACTGGTCTTGTTTGATAATGGACCACCAGATGCAAATATCTTACCATTGTTAGCACCCTGTTCAATTTCATTACCAGGTCCAAATGGTGTTGAGGTTGTGGTAATACCAATAGTTTGTCTCTTAGAATATGCAGTGACTGGATTCTCCTTTCTAATCTTACCAACTGGAAGTTCAGTATTGAAGAATGAAACCTCAACAGGAGTATTAGTTACAAACTTCGCTTTCTTCAGTTTGAACTTAAGGTCTTCCAACTGACTTGGAGTCCAGGTTGACTGGTTCTGTGACTTGAACAGCGAACCAAGGTATGGTTGCTTGTTATAAACTGATTTCAAGAGAAGATCTTCTTCACCCATCCTAGTGATAAAGTGGAGATATTTCTCTGTAGGTGCAACTAATACCAGAGCATACTCATAACCTGATTGCAGATAAACAGGGGTATCAAACTTGAATGGTGTTGCTACACTACCATCTTGTGATATCTTGACATCTACTGATGGAACGTTGACCTGACCGAATGGAACGATGGTAGTTGTTGGAGTACCATCTCTCATGGTTCTGATTTGAACCGTTACTGGAATTGTGGGGTCCTTAGTCTTGAAGAACAAATCACCACCAGTTACATATACACCATCGGATGCTGAACCGAATTGGTCTGTATCGACTAAGAATGATTGTGCTAGTGGGTCATACCATGCACCAGTATTAGTTGAACTGCTTGAGGAACGTGAAGTTTCAGTTCTAGTTTGAGTTCTAGTATCCTGCGTAAGTCTTGTGGCATCTTGAGTTCCAACCTGCCTTCTATCAACTTCTGGAGTCTTGATGCTCAAGACTTGCTCTTCAACACTTGTTGCATATCCAGTTGCTTGATATTCAGTTTCAGCAGAACTTCCACCTGGGTCTAAGATAGATGCATTGGTGGGTGATGAAGTCAATCTAACCGTGTTTGTTCCAGTAGTAAACTTAGGATTAGCACCAACAGTTGGATCTGGGATGTGGAGTGAGAATTGTATTTCACCTTTATCATCAGTAATCAACTGTATATCACCAATTTTTGCTTCCGCAGTTCCATCCTGGTTGGCAATAATCATGCCTTTCTTGACATATCCAAGAGCTCTTGGGTCAGTTTGGTTGGAAATACCTGGAAGGTCAATGTTGATAATCTCTGAAGTTCCAGAATAAGAAGAACTAGCACCTTCTCTTGTGGTGATAGGAGCATTGTATGGACCAGTCTCGTGATTATGTTGTGCTGTGCGGAAAAGAATACTTGGTGCTGCCTGCACATATCCAGCAATAGTTTCAACAATATCACTAGTTTTGAATGAACCCCTAATCATTTCAATGGGTAGTTCCTTAGGAACGCAGAATTCATTCATGTCAACACTTTCCATGAAGACATAATACTTTGTATTTGGCTTCAGTTTCTTACCTGTTACCCAGATATTTCTAGAACGACAGTTGTGGATAGTCTCCACGCCAATAACTCTGTCTCCGAGACTTACCTCTTCTTGTCCAGATGAAAGTTCAAGACCAAATATGGTTTCGGTTCCAGTTTCTACGGAAGTATCTAAGAAAGTATCTTCAAAAGTGGTAGTGGTTCTTGAGGAATTTCTGGTCGTAGTAACCTGACGAATACCTTGGCTACCTCTTTCAGTACGAGTGCTAGTTGAACTACTACTGCTACTTGAAGAACCAGTTACTCTACTTCCAGTCAGTTGACTATCAATTACTCTGTTATCACCATTCCAGGTGAATTCAGAAGAGTTCCACCAACTTGCTGCCATTCCACCATTTTCACGGTCTTCGACATTCAGCAATTCTGCCATACCATTGAACACTGAATCGATCTGAACAATATCTGGAGTAGGAAGAATGATTTCTTCAACCCAGTGGTCTGTAGCAGGAGACAGGTCAATTGAACCGGCATACAGTGCAATGTGATATGGGTTCAGGTTTTCTGTTCTAGTTGCAAGTGGTTGATCAATAAATTCAACTTCTTCAAAGTTCAGAGTCAGGGCAGGACCCCTTCTGGTTGCATTAGCATCAGCAAAGTCATCTGCCCATGCATAATCAGCATTTGCTGGTGCTGCTTGAGTTGTTACAGTTTCAAACTGTAACTTGACGTTTCTCTCAGTAGAACGTGGGCGCATTTCACCACGCTTCAGGTCAATGTCAAATTTAGATTCACCTTTCAGGTTAGCACCACTATGATTTCTAAAGTTATCTACAAAGAAACCAGACTTGAATTTATCCAGTCCAGTATTTGGATCCTTGATTGAGAGGTTCTTAGTGTCAGTTTCAAGCAGGGAGAGTGTAGTATAATTCTCAAGATTTTTGACTCTATTTTCAATACTACCAATATCCTTCATAGTAAATCTCTTATGAGGGACAAGTTTCAAACTAGTATCGAAAGTCGCATCAAACATGTATGGTGCCATGGTCATTTGACCGACTTCAAATCCTTCACTGTTTGTAACTGGTAATTTTGGAAACTCTGAAGGTTCCCCTCTCTTGATTAGGAAATCTCCTTCCTTAGTCAAATATAGTCTATCGATTCTTCCAAGGTAATGTGAATAGTCAACAATAAGAGTCTTATTAGATACAGCAGTTTCAGAACGTGAATTTGTAAATGCTCTCGATCCAAATACAAATGGGGAAGTCGTATTCGCATCAGAAAGAACATATGGATTGACTCTTGGTCTCAGGTCAATGAAATCAGACGCTCTTTGTTGAAGAGCACCAACAAATGGAATCTCTGTAGAGTAATCAAGGTTATTGTAACTGTTGACAGATTCTACTGTTCCTGAACTTTCACTGGTGGCAATATGATCAAAGATAATTCTAGGTTGTCTAGTGGGTTCCTCAGAACCTGCCTTTCTATTGATTCTTGCAAAATCACAGAACTCTTTTCTTTGACCACTATCTAAAATGTAATTCTTAGTTATGTCTCTGTCACCAATAACAATTGTTGTAACAGATGCACTAATACCAGAAAGTTGCAGTGAAATTGTTTCTAACAATTCAAATTTCTTATCATTCTCATATACAAAATCAACTTCATTACCACCAGCGACGGCAACGACACGAGCAACTGCCCCTGACTCTGCACCAATAATTTGTTCTCCTGGTATCACATTATTTGAGAATGTGTCACTCTGATTGGAAACAGTAAGTCTTGGAAGAGTTGGAGCACCAGTATCGTTAGACTCAAACACGCCAAGAACTCTAGTAACTTCTGGAACGTTCAGTGAAATAGTTTCGTCCTGAACTCTTGTTCCAAATGGGTATGTTCCGACACCATTAGTCAATCCATCATTGAATGTTGTGCTACCAATACCAGCTCCACCAAACTTAGAACGATCTACAATTAGATTAGCGCATCTTGTAATTGTCTTTGTTTTGGAATTGAGAGTGCTTCTCTTACAAGTAACAGTGAGTATTGCATTATTACCAGTCTTACTAAGACCCTTGAATGTAATTGTCTTGAGGCTGGGATCAAGTTCGACTTGAGCCTCAGTAATAATTTCTTTATGACCATCCGCATAAGTCAGAGAATAGTTTTCTTGACTGTATGGTTCTAAGAACAGATTATCATCACCAAAGTCATTAACGTCGAAATCAAGTTGTAGAGTTCCTGTAACATTGAGTGTTGCTTGCCTTCTTATGATGTAACTACTATCAAGAAGATTGATAGAAGAAACAACTGCGTTAGGAAGAGAAATAGTTTTTCCTGGTCTATTTCCTCTCTCTAATACACCAGCAATAACAGCAAAATCAGTAACGTTATCTAACTGACCAGCTGCTGCAGTAACAGTATTACCAGTACAAACTCCCACTACAGTGTTGATACCAACCAAAGTAAGAGAACCGGGATTTACCGCAGATACTCTGTTGAAAGTAGGTACAACTTGATCTTGGACTGAATACTTGACAATATCATTTACTTTTACAGGAATCTGTCTAAAGTCTGCAACAGAAGGAGAAGTTACCTCACTTCCAGAACCTGCATCCACTGAGATTCTGAATGAGGAACCAGGTGGTAAAAGATTTTCATCTTTTTGTAGTGCAACGTTACAGGCGAAGATAGTTCCTGAGGTAGTACCAATTGACTTGACATCACGAATATCGTTGTCTGTAACTGCAGTAATATTTCTACCTACACCAACTCCATTGATTTCAATTGGTTCGTTGATTTGGAAATCACCTTGGACATCTGTCAGATTCAAACCTGTACCGTTTGCTATTGCAGCAGTAAGGTGACCAGTTGCTCCACTGAATACACCTTTGACGTGTGATGCACTTTGTGCAGTAACTCCAAGTCCGATTGTAAGACTAGTAAATGTTTGAATATCAAAGAGTTTTAGGTCAAATCTTTCTGTACCAACACCTGCTATATTTTTCTTATTGAAATCATAAACCCTGGCAATACCAACGATATCACCTGCAGCATCAATCTGTCCGTTGGTGCCAAGTCTTCTATTTCTCAGTTCTACTGAAGCTGTACCTTGGAATCCAATACTTGGGGAACCAAATACATTTTCTACTTGGATATTATTTCCAATTTTGATGGGAACACTAATATTTTCTTTCTTCTTTGTGGTTCTTGGTTTCAGGTTATCAATTGAAGTTGAACCAACCTTATCAATCTCATATCCTCTTACATATGCTTTACCAGAGGAGACTTGGAGAGAGAAGAGTTCATCAGAAGGAGTATTACCATTCTGAGTCAATTGACCTGGCAGATAAATTCCTTTGTTGCCAAGTCTGTTATTCAAGGTTTCTCTGATATCGACAGAGAACTTCTTTACGTAATAATCACCAGATTCGTCATATGTTCTTCTTGCGAGTTCTTCTTTGAAGATACCATAGTCAGTCTTATTGACTAACTTCTGAACAATTCCACCCTCAACACGCAACAGTTCTACGAAATTAGCATCGTTGTTGTCTGTAAGAGATTTCTTGACAAGAGTTGCAGTTATTCTAAGTCTGTCTGCACCAGGAGCAGATTCATTTGAGAAACCTTTGGCATTGTCAAACAAATCAATATTTTCAGATGAAGCAGATATAATATCTTCTGCAATCTGAAGACCTACCTTATAACTAGGCAGATTCGTATACTGGTCTAAAATTACTGTGTCTGCAAGAACTTTTACAAAGTATCCTCTAACGAAGAAAACTCCCTCATTGATTGAGGAAGAAGAACCGATCTTTGTTGCTTCAGATACGATAGCTCTCGCAAATGGATTGTTTGCAGGTATGACTGTAGAAGAGTAAGCAATGTCTTCCAGTGTAATGAGAGTTTCACCATCTGTAAACTCAGTTGTTGCGTTATCTGTTCCAGAAGAAGTGTATTTGATGTAAAGGGTATCTGCATTATCAATAGATTCTGATGCAGTAATGCAATTGACTACAGTTGCCTTGACTCCAGAAGTCTCACCTTGAATCTCAATCTTATTATCTTTGAGATATGAGAGATATGCAGTAACAGGAACATCTAGGAATGTTGGATCAAGTTTGACCGCAAAATACTTTGAATCGTAAAATATACCACCAGGGACAATCATTGACCCTTCTTTGAAGAAGTGTTGTCCGAACTTTTCAATCTGCCCTTGCAGGATAGATTGTAACGTAGTTAGTTCTCTGGACTGAACTGGGAATCCAGGCTTGAACAATACCTTATTATAGTTCTTATCTTCACTGAAATCATCAAAATAAGGTGAAACATTTAGATTGGTATTCTGGGTCATGTTCTTAGAACTCTACTACGATTTTTAATTCTTCTTTTTGTGATTCAGATCTACTGATTGGTGCCCTATTATCGATGTAAATGATATCACCTGAATACTTTTCGACTTCTGGAAGTGCTTTTCCTTTGTCAAAAGCTTGTCCTAAATCAACTATCTTATTGCTAAGATTTATACTAGAGGCACTGAATGCTGTATCGGGAACAAGAGCATCATCTGTCATTCCAACACAGTTGACTACTTTCGTCGTGTCACCTTCAAAATCAAAATTTCTAAAGTTGTTATTGGATATAGTAGATAAACCAACAGGTTGATAATATCTCAAGACTCCAGTATTCTTATTCCAAGAGGCAACATAACCAATAGCAATTGAACTAGCAGTACCAACTTCTTGACGAATTTCACCATTCAGTGGATATTCAGTATCGGCTGTATTGCCCGCACCAACTGGTTTCAATTTCAATGCACCAAGGGAGGTTGCAGTATCTTTATTTAGAATGTCAGTAGAAGTTTGGAATACAGTTGGATTCCTTACAATACCAATTCTTGAGAAGTTGTTTTCAGTTATAAAATCGTCAGATGAATCATATTTCGAGTAAATCATGACCCTATGTGAACCCAGTTCACGATAGATATCTGCACCATGTCCACCTTTTGGTGGGATTATGACTTCAAATTCAGAGTCTTGCCCATTACCATCAGTATAGTTGATCAACCCTCTGGTGTAATCTTTTCCGGGACTAGTAACCTCAACTTTTGAAACTTCTCCATCAGTTATAGTAATAGAAACTTCTCCACCAACTCCATCACCTAAAATGGGCACTTTTGAGAAGACTCCATTCGTATATCCTGATCCTTCATCTTTGATAATAACAGTTTCAATTCTTCCACGAACTGCAGCATTCTTTACTGCTGCAGTATTGCTATCTCCCCAGTTTGCAGGAAGTGGAATAAACTTCTCTGTTGCAAATTTGACAACTTCTGCTGGGGGAATTTCATAAAGGAATTTCCACATATATCCATCAGTTGTTTCTTGTGGAACAGTGGATGTAAAATTTGGTTCTACCTGTGATGGTATTCCATTTGGATTATCTGGTTCCGAACCATTATTGATACAAATATAAACTTTGAATTCAGAGTTTAAGATATAATAGCGAGATTCATATAATGACTTAGCACTAGTTTGTGGTGCTGCATTATTGATATCATAGTCATGCCTATACATGTCATAAGTTATACCAGAAGACCAATCAATTCTTGGTACGATTCTAGCAAAATCATTGACTCCAATCTTCTTTAGGAAGAGCATTGAGTCGTGATATCTGTCCTCTTGCTCAAAAGAATCTCTTGGGTCTACAGGCCAGTTGGCATCACCATACTCTTCAATGGTAACATTGCTGGGATTAGGGTGCGCCAAGAAGGTGTAATAAAAGTTTGAAGTCGTGCCAATGCCAGTCACAGACTTAGCAAAGGTCTCCGCATTCAAAATTCTAAATTGGTCAGTGATTATGGCAGGCATGTCTGTCCGATTTTTTGATTATTTATACTGTAATTAGTACTCTGCTTTTAGTTGTAGGCGACGTGATACATGTGCTGAGGTACTAAGACCAGAAAGTGGATCATCGCTTTGATAA
>MDTG01126698.1_pt1 | contig 12317 bp, 1 predicted proteins | sample 811421 | NCBI WGS metagenome assembly MDTG01 (sample SAMN05326645, study PRJNA326480) | marine metagenome | isolation source: seawater | place: Pacific Ocean: South East | collected 2011
GCAACCTTTAAGATTATGCACTGCACACCATTTGTTCCTGTTGGCGGAGTTCAACTTGTTAGCGCCACGGCCTCTGAGAATGCTGAAATTGATATTGATGTTTATAGACATCAAGATATCGCTGCCAACACGAGCACTGGTTCTGTAATAGTAGGTCATCTTCGCAATGATAGATATGCTGCTACTACAGGAGAAAATGTTGTTACCACTTCTGATGCGAGCGACAATGTAATCGGGCCATTGGCGTCAGGCAACTTAGTTACAGCTGGAACGTTACCAAGAGGTCTTGGTTGGAATTCAACTTCAAAAATATTTGATAGAGCTGAAGATCAAAGAAGAATGCACATACATAGAGTTTCATTAGATGGTAATACAAGTATAGGATTATTTACTAATAGTAATAATATGGCACTTGGTGTTTTAGCATGGTCTTTGCATCATAATGATTGGGTAGAAACTGGTGAAGGTTATCATCCAGAATCTCTTTCATTAGATACTGTAGCATCAACAACTGATTTCTACATAGCTGACGCTTTATACAGAACTCAAACTTTCTTGTCCTTTTTCGCTAGTGGTTATGGGTTATATGGCGATAAAAAGATAAGTTTCGCACCACCTGATCATGATTCAAATACCTGTCCTCATACTAGCAAGAAACAGAAACGTTTCTTGTCTGGGCCAGACGCAACAAATCCATCAACAGTATGCGATATGTTAAGTTTGGGTAGAAATATAACAGATGAACTTATTCCTCATCTTAACTTAGATACAGCTTATAGATGGGTAGGTCCATCAACACACTATTTAATGGAACCCAATACCGAAGAGCTTTGGAAATATACAATTGGTGCTGTTGAAAACACAGGCAACTCAGATCGTGATTCTTTTTATAGAAATTCATCACTTGTAAGAAGTGAGGCTTGGGCTAGTTCATCAGAGATCAACGATAGAGTAAAAACTTATTTACAAAATGGAAATCCTGTGCATGATGCTACTGTGGCTCAGGCCGATGTAATGAAGAAAGGGTGTTTCTATCAGGATGGTGATTTCATAGAAAATAGAGTTTCTATGTTTGCACTTTCAAGAACATATGATATTTCAAGAAATGTACAAACCGCTAACATAGCTGACGGTGAAACAAAAAAATTAACTTGTGTTGATAGAAGAGAAGATGATATAGTATATACTATTGATTTATCTAAGAATTCTGCTGGAGGTTTATGCTACTTTGCTGATGGCAAAAATGCAGATCAAGTTTCGGAATTAAAAGGTCAGGTTAAAATTAATACCGCGAATATTGTTGAGTTTGGAAGATTACTAGGTGTATTCCTTAAGGAAATGAAACCTATTAAACTTGCATCAGATAGATCATCATTAGTTCTTAGTGACCCTCAACTTCTTACTTTACCAGCTGATGAAAAATTAAATACCACAAAAATTAAGGCTGCCGCTCATAATCCCTCTGAGTACTCTAGATTACAGGGCGATGTTGTTGATTATACTGATAATAATTTGAAACTTCTTGATTTAACAAATTTCGATGAGGCAAAAGCTGAGTCTGCCAAAGGAGGAGCATTAGTTGAGGCTGTTTGGTATATGTCAGATAGTAGTTCTTCTACCATAAGAATTATTTATCCTACGCCTATGAGAAACGATGTATTCCGTCCAGAAATGAATGGAGCTCTTGTAGCTGTAAGATGTTATGCTGTAGAGGCAGATTCGAACGGTGCCAAAGCTAGCCTCTTGGGTAATCATCAAGGAAGTAATAGTGTAACTATTGGTTCAGGTGTAGATAATGACAGTGATGATAAGAATGATGTTAAGGGACATTTTATTTTTGGACGTGGTGGTATTGTAGTAAAGAAACAACAAGCCATGTTAGGCGTTGTAGATAATTTGCCTGGTAGTCAAGATTCAAGTTTCACAGCAGCCACTACTTATATTAAAGCTTTTATCAATGCTCCCGCAACTACTAAATTAGGCAGTCACGGTGTTGGCAGTTATGCTAATAACTATGATATGACTAAAGAAAGTGATCAGGCAATTGTTAATAATGAAACTAGTGAAAAGACCAGACGTTACAGACATTTCTCAATTCTTACTATTACTGGTGTAAGAGATTTTATGTTGCCAGATTCTACTGATACACCAAGATTTGGTAGTATGATTTTGCCAGGAACAAACAAAACAACAAAATATGTATTGGCAAATCACATTAATGATAAGAAGAGTGTAGATACTGAGATTGCAGAAGCATTAGTAAGAGGAGAAGTATCGGACTCTGAGACTAATAATATAACAGCATTAGGATGGGATTATGATATTAACGAGAATGACCAACTTGAAGGTTATTGCTATGAACTTACTGATATTCCCGGATATGTTGCGGGTTCATGGAGAAAGGTTCAGCCATTTATTGCATCTCCTTCTATGAATAATATTGAAGCAAATCAGACAGGACTCCAAGATCAGGTATTAAATAAAGGAGAGTTATTAAGACCAAACTTTGGTGTTATTATTAAAAAGACTACTTCCGCACAGACTGGGCAGAGAGCAGGTATTTCATCATTACAGAGTTTAGAGCCTGTTAAATTTAGCCTTACAGCTTTCACAACAATATCGCCAGCAGATGGAGTTCGATGGAGTGATAATGGAACAGCACAAGATGCTAAGTATGAAAACGCTTACAAAAGTGGTAAAAAACCCGTAGGTGACAAAATGATATTAAGATCGGTAACATTATCTGAGAATGAGGTAATGAACTTTTATTCATTAAATACTGAATTATATCTTGATTCAACGAACAATCCATTAGGACATAAGCGTGTAATTAGTGAGTTCTCAGAGAATATGCCAGAGAAATTAAGTCAGTACTTAGCCTACATTAGAAGAGGTGTTCTTCCATTTATGATTGATGATAGAGTAGACCAAGCATGGTCAACAAATAGTTTGCCACAAACTCGCTTTTGGTATCATCTTAAAAATTATGTAAAAACCAGAACTTTATCTACTAATTCAACACTTGATGTTAGTATGAGTGCGCAATATAATGGTAATTTATTGGATTTGGAGCAGAATTTAATTCAGTTTAAGTCATTACAAGACGAGTTCAATAAGCAGATTATGTCTTGGAATGAAGGAATTGTAGGAGCTAAGATTGGTGATATGGTCGTAGGTGATTTTGATAATATTAGTGGCGAACAGGTAGTTGATACTAGTGAAACATTAACAGAATTACCAGGATTCCATATCCTTATGTATTTAAGATTACTTGACCCAGAAAATGAAAATGGACCAGTAACTGTAGTAGCACCAACGATGGGAACTCGTGATTTTTATTTAACCTCAGGAAAAGATGGCGAGACAAAGGGAGCTTTAGATGATGTTCAAATTAACATTTATGATCAGGATATGTTGGTTGGAAAAGGAGCAAGAACAGTTCAATTTGAACAGGTAATATCAAACAAGAATCCAGTTGTTAAGGCTGTTGCTTCTAGAGGTTCAGTAAATCCAGCTAAAAAATATCAATATGGTGTTTACAAGGAAAATATGTGGATTCAGGCTTACAAAGGAACTCTTGCTAGTTCTCCATCTCAGCCAGTAACAAGAGAGATATTAGAAGTTGCGGATCCTGATTCAATTGGTCTCAACGTAGAGCAAGTAAAAGCAGCTGATAAAAATTATAAAAATAAAAATGAAACTTACAAGAGTGGTGTTATGATATTACAACATGCTAATGTTCTTTACGAAAAACATAATGGTATTAATATTACAGTCCCCACTTCGATTCTTCAGGTTAAAGACGCTTTAAGTGAAAGTGATAGTGCAACTGGTAAGAAACTTGAATTATGTATGGTTGTTGTCCCAGAGTTAGATAACAATAATATAGCCAAGGTTGGTGTGAATCCATCAAATACATCATTATTAAGTTTTATTGCTAACGAGCGTGACTCAGTTAATGTTGGTGCAAGTCATTTTGCTATGAGTAGTTGCGTAATTGATTGTGGTAAAGTAGGTGAAGGATCCGGACAGGGAGAATTTCTTATAAACCGCTCCAGCAATAATGATCAAGTGTTAAGAGATGTTCAGATTAATGTTATCTGCGATTTGTTTAGATCTAAAAATACAACAAAGGTTACACCAATTATTGCTTTAAACAAATTACCATCAATTGATTTAGTAAAGGAACAGTTAATATACAACAAAACTCAATTATCAACCGCTGATCAAAATTCGAAACTTCCATTTTTGGAAAATGAAATTGAATATGCTGCTAATTATATGGTTGTTTCAAGATTTATGTATAAGGTTGATTCGAGTGGAAATACTTCGGCGGGCACAATTGCAGCTCATCAGAGTGGAAGACAAACATTACTTGATTTATTCCAATATAATAACGAAGTAGGTGCAGATTCTAATTATTTTACAATTACATCACAAGATGGAAACAGAGGAATAGAAACAGATGAATTAAATGGTGCCAATGGATACGACGGAGGGGACTACACAGGTTTTGGCAATGGATATTTCGAACATGATAAAGACGCAACTGGTAATGTGTTGGATGTTAGTGGCAAAGCACTCCATTTCTACAAAGCACAAGACTCCCGAAGAATTGGATATGCCGATATGTGGGTTGAGAACTTAATTTATTTCACAGAGTTATTAAAACGACCATTAATTGACGGTGAAGATAGTCTCAGTAACATTTTCTGGAAAATAAATGATGATGAATCTGGACAGTGGGTTAATAAACCTAAATTACTTACTGACGAAAGCACAACATATCAAAATAGACTTGAATCATACAGAAAGTCAGTTGTAAGCACTTTGATTAGAACTATGCCAAGCAATAAAGAATTATTCGTTACGCAGATTCTTAATAGAAGTATTCCAAGAGTTTGGGTTGAAGAAGGTAAAAACTACTCGGCTTTTGCCCAGATTGAATTCTTAGCTAATTTCAGAGAACAATTAGTTGAGAAAAAATATAGTAATAAATCTAGAGTTGTTAATTCAAAACAACTTAGATACCCAATCTATGTTTATAAACATGGTGATGACCTTTGCTTCCCTAATTGGTCTGAAGTTGGTGTCATAGACTCAAATGGAGATTACGTTACTAACTACGAACAGAAGGTCAATTACGACTGGGCTGTTAATTATTATGGTCTTGATTTCGTAAATGATATTTTAGATTCTAATACCGGTTTTGGTTTCCAAAGTAATGTTGATGTTGGTGTTGAAAGCAGAGTTAAAGAATTCAAAGAAAGACTTACAAAATTCTTAAATGATGAAAATGTTACATCTAGATTATCATCCGGAGCTAAAGCGATTTACAATTTAGTAAAATCACTTGTATCCGTTTGCAATCCATTAGAAGTTAATAGCCTTAAGGAATTTAATTCAAAGGTTAACTTAGTTCAACTTAATTCCTCAGCATTAGAATTTTTCTTTAGCTTGGCTAATAAATTTCAGGAATCATATGTTCCAGCCTTCTCAGTCAAAACATCTACAATTATTGGTTCGCATGTTAATGTTTTTAAGAATAAGTTTGATTTACAGAATTTCCAGCTTAAACTTAATGTTGCTAGACTTGATGTAAATCTTCTTAAAGAAGCAACTGCATTTGATATTAAAGAGATTACTTTCTCTGATAATAACTTATTAACACTTGACTTGCTTAGTCCTGTAGGTAATCCTCAAGAACTTTTCTTACCCATTGTCTTCAAGACCGAAGCCAAGAAGGTAACTACTGTTAAATCAAGAAAGGTTGAAATTACAACTGATTACTTACTTGAAACTCTTAATGATATTGATATTACAGAATTAATGAATAATGTATGCTATATTATTGATGAGTCAGGTAACCGTATTGTTCTTTCACCAAGTGAAATGAATCGTGTTCCTTTCTTTTCTCTTTTCCCCAACTGCTTACTTGACAACGAATATAACTTATTATTTGATGATGAGTGGGATCCAAAAGGAAAATTTCTTCCAAAATTTACTCAATACGAGTCATTAACAACACCTCACTCTTCACCAAGCTATATCTCTGATACTGTTGCTACTGATTTCTATGCAGATATTACATTAAAAGAAAGAAATTTAACAGATAAAGAAGTGAATGCAAGTCCAGATATTTCTAGAGTTCTTCCAGCTCACACAAGCTGGTTAGCAAGAAAATTAGCAAGAACAGTATTCGGTCAAAATGAAGAGTCTTCAATTGCTTTAAGTGCTGATTTGGATACCGGTAGACTTAAATTAGCTAATGTTAAACAGGATGATTCCGCCAGAGGACAGTTAAGAGATTACAGATATCCAGGAGTTAAATTCGATATTTCATCAAATGTTCCAATTTTTGCAGAATCTGTTCCAAATACAAATGGTGGTTTTGCCTGCCAAGTTCTTAGAATGATTAAATCTGGCTTAGTGGGAAGACCAGAGGATGAAAAGATTCTAGGAGAAGAAAATGAAGTTGTAAGACAAATTGCAGGAAAGGTTTATAAACTTTCGGCTCTTAATTTTAGTGTTGGTTATTTTTCAGCTGATTTGCTTGACGCCTCAGGCGCGGCTGACTTCTTCACAGGAAAATACGCCCTCTCCTCCTCCTCCACCCCTTCCACCGTTCAACACAGCGATCCCGAGAAAGCTCACCCACCTAAGAATGCTAATGCTCTATTCCATCCAGAAGAATTCATGCAGCTTAAACTTCAAGAAAGAACTGCCAGAGACACTACAGATTTAAGAGAAGGAGGATATGTTCCTATGCAGTTTATTCTTCAGCAGTTATTATCTAATGATTACCAAAGATTTGTAATTAATGAAAGAGAACGCAAACGACAGAGAGATTATGAGAAAGAAACAAATGGATTTAAAGGTGAAAATTACAGTGTTGTTTGGAGAAATTTGAAGGGTCGCACTATTAACAATGCAAATAAAAATTTATCTATTTTTGCTGACCCTCTCTCTCTTCCTAGTGGAGATGCAGAATCTAATTTTAATTCTGCTTTCAGAGTTCATGACCCACGTAGCGACCCTACATACGCCGCAACCTCGAATGTACAAGATCAACTTTTGTCATCCGGTTCTACTGGACCCTCAAATGGATTGCCATTCCTTAATAAATTAGCAATTATGGGACGTCACTTGGATTGTTCTTTGAATCACCCTGCTTATCCAAGAACAGCGAATATGCTTGGAGGAGCTGCTTTTGCACACACTGTTAAGGCGCCAGCTGGCACCGGGGCCGCGGATAGATATGCTCAATATAGATGGTTATCAGCTGCAAATGTTTTACCAGGTAAAGAATATGAAGTTTATATGCTTCCTCTTATGGAAACAGATACAATTAGTATAGTTCTCACAAACGATGGTCAATTAAGAGACCCTATTGAAGATTCTCCAGGAGCTGAAAGCGTATTCAGTAGAGTAATGACAGCGGTAACTAACAAGATTAAAGGCTTACAAGAAACGGTTACTGGCACAGTCGCTACCCCCGGCACTTCCACCGAGCCAACTTCCAATAATGTTACTGAACTAGATAATAACGATACACTTCTAAATATCAATAATTCATCAGGAACCGGAAATCTCGGAGGCGGAACAGGTAACGATACCTTGGCTGATTATGTAGAACAGATGGATGTAGATAATTATCCATCAATTACAGGTCACGGTGTAAACTTAGCTAACCCTGCAAATCCTGTAAAAGGAGTGAAACAAGGTCTTTACTTTGACTCAGTTAATCTTTTAGTTGCTCCAGAAATAGGTCCCTATGAAAAAGCTAAGATTAGCGCTTGGGCTTTGAGCGATCGATCGGCTGTAATTGATGGTGAGTCCGCGGCTACAGGATCAAAAACTCAGTTAGAGATGTATTACGAGAAGATATTTAATGATGCCAACTCTAATAACTATGTCACTCCCGGAGGTAAATTAGGAAATTTGTATGGTAATAGTAAAAGAGCTGGTCAGATCCAAAGATCGAAATATCTTGGAAATACAATTTACTTAAATAAGCTTAAATCGGGTCAAACTATGGATATAAGTATGATTCAAGTCGATGGTTCGGGAACCATCGTAAATCGTTTGGATGAATTTTATCAAAAGTTTATTACAAGATCATTTACTGTTAAATATAAACTTAATGATGTTCGTGGTGTTCATTCGACATATAATGACTTAAGAATTAATGAGATTGTACGACAAGAAATTGTTGCATTCGAGACAAGAGATGTAGATGAAAGACCTCTCATTAATATTAGTGAGCCAGATAGCGGAAGATATGTGACAGAACATTATGAACACATATTAGCACAAGGAGTTAAAGCTGAGCAAGTAGGAACTGCTAGACCTACTTTAATTAATAGCACTCCTGAGGAAATTACATTAGCAGCAGGTTCAATATTAATTCCAAGAAGATTTGACGGAAAGCCATTAGATCCAAATATTGATGTTGAAAGATCTATATTGATTAAGAAATCAGCGTTTGAATTCTTAGATCCTGCCACTCTTGAGGTAATAAAGGGAACTGCCTCGCAAGAAACGGTAGCAGTATCAAACTTAAAAATTGCTTTTAAATTAAGTTTCCCAATGAATAACGGAGGTTTATACTCTATTCTTCTTCTTGTTTCTGTTGCAGGTAAAAAATCATATGCAACATTCCAAGATTTACAATTCAGTGATGATTACTTAGTTTTCTTTGTTGAAGATATTCCTAGCGATGCGGCAGCTCACCCTACTATTCCCATTAGTAACACTATGCATCAGCTTCAAAACGCAATTGTAATGACTATTGGAGCACAGATTAATCCTTCGCAGGTTGAGCCATTCTTACCAGTTATTAGTGAAAGACCTCAGCCTCCTCCTAATGAGGAGTTTAACCAACCAGTATTGCTTCCATCTACTCCTGGTGGCGGTGTTGTTGTTATCGCTCAAGATAACGATTCTGAAGGAAAGCTTCAAAGACAAACATATTTCCAGCCTGTTAATGTATTATTATCTCTTCTTCAGGGCGAAGAAACACATTTTGAGCCTAAGGCACAAACTAATAATTACTACATCAGAATCTCAAGAGATAACAAATTATGGACTAATATGCTTCAAGAAGCTGCAAATAATGTCCTTTTAGACGCTAGTAATGCTGTTAGTGGAACGGTTGGTAATACATATAAAACTATTTTCGAGTCTGGATCAGGAAGCTCAATCAGCTCTAGTCAGCCTACTGATACCTCTGGTATTATTCACGCAGTAAATACAAGATGGACCGGTTTCAAACAACTTGCAGCGGGTTGGGACGCTATGAAGGACGCCAGCGCAAATACCAACGGCGCAAATAGCAAAAAAACAGATGGTTTCTTTGATGGAAATCCTGGCTTTAATGCTACCAGTTACAAAAGATTAGAGTACAACGTTATGTCAATGTACTCTCTTGATTTACTTGTCTGCTTATGGACAGAGTGTGATCCTTCAACAACAAACGCTAATGGAGTTAAGTGGACTCACAAATCGTTATCTACAGAACGTCCTAAGGTTGCGTTTAACAGAGTTCCAGCAGAAGCTGTTTTTAACGGCGTAACAGCAAGAGATTTTACTGTCCCTAATAAAAACTCTAATGTTTCATTATCAGTCCCTATATTAGTTGTATCAGATGTTGGTAAAAGTTGGTATGATTACGAAGGCACAGTAATGTCAGCACAGAGATTTAACAGACTTTGTGAAGTTCTTGGTGACCCCGGTGAAGGCCATGCTTTTGATTTCGGAAGTCTAAGAGATGAAGATGAAGATTATGTTCCTCTTTCATTTACTGGTCACGCATCATTTAATGGAGCTCAAAACAGAAGAGGAGGAGTGAAACATGATATTGACTTAACAGATGCTCAAAAATGGAGACAAGATATCATAGATATAGATGCCAACGCATCTAGATATTTCTCCAATCATCCAATATTTAATGTTAGAATGGGAGGTTTAATAGGTATTGATGTTTCAGGAACCCTTACTGGAGTAGCCGCAGTTGCTCATGCTGCAACACTTAATCCAGCTCAGCCTAATCCAGGAGATAATGCTCATTCGTTAATTTCTTACACAGCACCAAATTCAAATGCAGATATAGATACTGCAAACGGCGCCACAGGAAACGGCATACAAAAATATGATGAAATATATTATCCTGCTGCCTCTTATGCTGGTAATAGGCAGACGAATGATGGATTAAAATTTGAGGGAACTCCTCTTATTCTTACCCATCCATCTCAGATTATCGTATCAGCTGAGCCTTTCACAAAGAATGGTCTTAATATTGATTTGCCCGAAACAGATTACGATTACTCTGAAATGAGTCTTGAGGGTGGTATATTAGCAAATGCTAATAAGAATATTCTTGGTTACATTCATCATAAATCCGCTCTTGCAACCAATCAGAGCGCCTCTGACGACAAAGATGTTTTCAAGAAGGCACTTCGAGATGCTGGAAGTAGAATGTTTGAAGGTTTAGCCCTTGCGCAAGGCAAAGATTTTGCAACCGATAAAACTCGTGGCAGTTCTAAGCGTGAAGTCCTTGCTCTTGATGATAATAATAAGATTTTAAGACTATTTGAAGATCCTACAACCAAAAAAGCAAGCCTGACTCTTATGGAAATAATAAGATTTACAGGAAGAACTCATGAAGATTACACTTCCACAAACCTTACAGGTAATAATGCTGTAAATATTAATAACGGAATTTTATATCCTTGGATTAATATTAGTAGTCAGGTTAAAGCAGACCCTACAGGTAATACAGATTTATCAAAGAACCTTACTTTGCAAACACTTAGTCCAGCAGGAACGAATAATAGCTACGGGGGTGTGAATAACAGGGCTGCGAATCCCGTATATTACATATCTGCAGTAGAAACTAATGGCGCCGGCGATTCATATTATCTTGATATCAGAAAGGGTAATGCATCATATCAGCAGAAGGCTATTGATTATCAATTCCCAGATGATGGTAATTTAACAAGAGCAGATTTATCAGGTTCATACTTTAATGCTTCTTCAGATTATGACGGCACATATGCAATACCAATTGCAACTGAAATTGGTCAAGAATTCTACTCTCAAGTTATTAAATACGACCCAACAGATAATGTAGCAGACGGCGATGCGGACTCAGGTAGCAGAACTGTTTTTGGTTCTCGTTACACTGCTATCGGCACACTCGGTGGAGCTAAAGAATTTAGACACGCTGGATATGATGGTTATTTATTGGAAGGATTCAGAGTAAGAATGGACCCATATTCGCAAAATAATGTCTCACATCCTAGTGCTCATCTTGATAGCTCAAGATACAGAAGAGCTGGCTCAACACATTATGTCGATGGAGATAACGTAGTTGAACTTGGCACAACACTTCAAGTGCCTAGAAACATGCCTACTAATTTTGCAGTTAATGCGCAAGGTGTTGCGAGCAATGCCACTACTAATGAAGTCTTTTATTTAAGAACCGCAGAATCTACCGCTATCGGCGCAACTAGTGTTGTTGCAGATGAAGTTGCCTGGATGACTCAAGAAAATCAAGAGAAACTTTGGAATATGATTAGATTCTTTAGCACTCGTCAAGCTAAAACAGGTCAAGTTGATGGTGTATTAACAGTAAATTCTAGTGGTGTAACTGAGTTTGATGAAAATAAAAACAGAGATAACAATGGAGGTTTCCGAACTAGGGAAAGAAGACCATTATCATTCTTTAGACCATGGTATAAACAAGCTGATGGACAAGAAGAGGGTGAGCCCAAAAATAAAGGTGCATTATTGTAAGTATCAAAAGATTAAGTAAATATTAAATAAAATTAAAAAATAATTATTAATTATAAAAATAATAATTATTTTTTTCTAGTTTTATTGTTATTATAATTTAAACAAAATTCATATATTTCTTTCAAAGATTTCCATTTTAATTTTTTAAGTTTTTTATCTAATTTTTTGGTTTTTAACTTTTTAAAAAGTGCATATTTTATTTTTTTATTTTTATTAATAAACCACTTGATTAATATTAAGAGTCTTCTTTTATACTCAATTTTAGCTTCTTTTTGGTCTTTTTTATTTAGTTTATTATTAGGAATACCTCCATTATCTAAAAATCGTATAGCATTTATTTTTTCTAGGGAAACATAAGTTTTATAACCGTATTCATCTTTTATTTTTTGCTTCTTTTTTGTCTTCATCTTATATATATGCAAGATATTTCATATGACTATACTTTTAAAATATTATTTGTAGGGGACGAACAAGTAGGAAAAACTTCAATATTAAAAAGAATTACTAAAATGAATTTATCA
>MDTG01167246.1_pt1 | contig 12317 bp, 13 predicted proteins | sample 811421 | NCBI WGS metagenome assembly MDTG01 (sample SAMN05326645, study PRJNA326480) | marine metagenome | isolation source: seawater | place: Pacific Ocean: South East | collected 2011
TGATCCTGATTCACGTAAATCTGATAATTGTGGTTTTTTATCATCTCTTTGCTCAACAGCTCTTGAAAGTTGAGATAAAGCCAAAACAGGCACAGCTAATTCTTTTGCTAATGCTTTTAATCCTTGGGTAATCTCTGATATCTCTTGTACTCTACTATTGTTAGAGTTTGAAGCCCTCATAAGTTGAATATAATCAATTACGACCATATTTAGACCATAAAGTCTTTTAATTCTTCTTGCTCTATTACTTAGAGCAGCAATTGTTATTGCTGGTGTCTCATCAATATATAAAGGAAGTTCAGATATATCTTTTGATGTTTCAATAAATTTATCAAATTGTTCCTCTGATATTTTTCCTCTTCTTATATCATTAGATTTAATTCTAGATTGTTCAGCAAGTATTCTTGTCGAAAGTTGTTCAGATGACATTTCTAAAGAGAAAAATGCTATTGAACTTTTTTCTCCATTTTCTTGAATTTTTTTCGCAGCATTGAATGCAATATTTGTCGCTAAAGCTGTTTTACCCATCGATGGTCTACCAGCAATAATCACTAGATCTGATTTGTGTAAACCTCCTAGCTTGTCATCTAAGTCCCTTAAACCAGTTGGAACGCCGACAATTCCCTCTTCATTTTTGTAGGCATTAGATGCCATTTCTATTGTTTGTCTCATAGCTTCATCGAATTTGATTAATGACGAACTAAATGAACCTTTTTCTGCAAGATCAAAAAGTGATTTTTCATAATTTTCAATAATCTTTTGGCCATCATTATCTAAATCGTTAAGTTTGGCCATGTCAATTACTTCACTAGAAATTTTAATTAATTCTCTTTTTACATATAAATCAAAAATAAGTTTTGAATATTCTATTGCTTGTCGTGAGGAAGTAGAAAATTTAGTAATTTTTACCAAATATTCAGGAATATTTAATTCGTCTTTTTCTTTCTCAAAATAATTCTTTAAAGTAATCGGATTTGCTAGCAAACCTCCATAAATCAATTTTTCTATAGCTTCGTATATTTTTTTATGAATTGGATCATAAAAATTTTTACTAGATATTAATAAATTTACTTCATCAAAAATATCATTAGAAATAAGTATTGATCCTATTATAGATTGTTCAGCCTCAATATTATTTGGGAGTTCGTCCATTTTAGATTTAACAATATTTAAAGACTGGGACATAAATGAATGATATTAAAAACAAAAAAAATCTCAAAGATATTAATTTATTGGGGAAAAAAATGTATAATTTATTTATCTTCTTGAGGAACAACCTCAATTTGAATATTTGACTGGATTTCAGAGTGTAAATTTAAAAACACTTTGTAAATTCCAACTGATTTTATTTCTTTAACAGGTTGTATCAATGATGGATTAATCTCTACACCATCCATATCTTTAATAATCTTTGAAATTTCAGTAGGTTTCACTGAACCATATAATTCTTTATTTTCAGTACTCAATTTTTCTATTGTATATTTTTTATCTCTTATTTTTTCATCAATTGACTTGGCATTATTTTTTCTGTCCAGATCATTTTTATCCAATTCATTTTTTATTTTTTCGACTTCTTTGATATTTGCTTTTGAAGCAAATAGTGCTTTTTTTTGTGATATTAAAAAGTTTCTTGCAAATCCTCTTTTAACATCTATGATTTCCCCTATAGCTCCAATATTTCTGACATTTTCAAGTAATATTACTTTCATGATTATATTAATGCTAAATTTCTTGCTCTTTTAATTGATTGGGATAATTCTCTTTGTTTTTTTTGACTTACAGATGTAATTCTAGACGGTAGTATTTTTCCATTCTCAGAAATATATCTTTTTAATAACTTTATATTTTTATAGTCTATAATGGGAGCACCTTTGCCAGTTAACGGACATTTTTTTTTAAATTTGTACTTATTATTTTGAAAGACACTTAATTTTGAAAAATTATTTTGGGTATTTTTTTTTTTTAAGTTTCTTCTTTTCATCTATTAAATTTATTATTTTTGATTTTCGTCATTTTTTTTAAAATAATCAGTTTCTAAATCTAATTTTTTAACTTTAACAGTTAAATATCTTAAAAGATTTTTGTCTATTTTTTCATTTTTTTCTAATTCTTTAATAGTTTTACCTTTTCCCTCTATTTTGAAGTGTAGATAATTACCTTTCTTATTTTTTTTTATTAAATATGAAAGATGCATTAAACCCCAGCTTTCAAATTTTAATATATTTCCCTCATTACCTTCGATAATTTTTTTATATTTTTCTTCAATTTGCTTAATTTGAGAAGGCGAAATATCTTGTCTTGCTATTAAAGTATGCTCGTAATAGTTCATATAATTTTATAGAAAAATTGAGGATATACTATTATAAATTTTCAATTACAATATAAAAAAACACATTATTTATAAATTTTCTTATGTTTTCAGTATTATTTCCCGGTCAAGGGTCACAAATTATCGGAATGGGGAAGGAATTTTATGAAAATTTCGATTATGTGAAAGAATATTTTACTAAAGCTGATGATGTTTTAAAAAAGAAACTTAGTAAAATTATTTTAGAAGGACCCAAGGAAGATTTAAATCAAACTGTAAATACACAACCATCCATATTTCTTGTCAGCTACTCAATTTTTAATGTTATACAAAAAGAAAGTAATTTTGATTTACATAATGCTAAGTTTTTTGCGGGCCATTCTTTAGGAGAATATTCAGCTTTATGTTGTGCCGACTCAATAAATTTTGAACAAACTCTTAATCTGCTTAAGAACAGAGGTGAAGCTATGCAAAATGCAGTACCAAAAGGAGAAGGAGGTATGATTGCGGTCCTCGGTACTAACATTGATGAAATTAATAATATTCTTAAAAAAAATGAAGTTAAAATTACATGTTATGTTGCAAACGATAATTCAATAGGCCAAGTTGTATTAAGTGGACTAGTAGAAAATCTTAATTTAATTTCAAACGAATTAAAAAACAGAAATATAAAATTTATTAGATTACCTGTAAGTTCACCATTTCATTGCCCTTTAATGAGCAGTGCAACAACAGAGATGAGACAAAAAATAATTGATACAAGTTTTAAAGATCCCAAATTAGACATAGTATCTAATGTTACCGCTCATCCAATGAATAAACCTGATGAGATAAAGAAGCTTTTAATTGAACAAATAGAAAAACCTGTGAGGTGGAGAGAAAGTGTAAGTAAGATGATAAGCTTTAATGTGGATCATTTTATTGAAATTGGGCCTGGGAAAGTTTTATCAGGCCTAGTAAAAAGAATTGATAGTAATATAAAATTAAATCAGATAAATACATTGGCTGATATTAAAATTTTAAATAATGATTGATTTAAGCAATACAAATATAATTTTAACTGGATCTACTGGTATTTTAGGTGGCTCAATTTTAAAGACTTTATATGAAGCAAATGCAAATATAATAGCTACAGGAACAAATCAAAGTAAGTTAGATATTATAAAAAAAAAATATCCAAAAATTATAACTAAACAATTTGATATTTCTAAACACTCATTTATTGAAAATTTCATAGAAGACTGTGATCAGGATTTTAAAAATAAAATAGATGTTCTAATAAATAATGCTGGTATTGCACTAGACAATTTAACAATAAGAATGAAAGAAGATGAGTGGAAAAAAGTTATTGAATTAAATTTATCTTCATCATTTTTGTTAAGCAAATATTCAATAAAAAAAATGATAAGAAATAAAAATGGTAAAATAATAAATATAACATCTATTGTTGGTCACACTGGCAATATTGGTCAAGCTAATTATGCTGCTTCCAAAGCTGGATTATTAGGTATGTCAAAAAGTCTTGCAATAGAATACGGCAAAAAAAATATTAAAATTAATTGTGTATCACCAGGGTTTATTAAATCTGAAATGACTGACAAAATTGCAGATAATTTTAAAAAATCTTTACAAGAAAAGATTTCACTAGATAGATTTGGAGAACCCGAGGACGTTGCAAATGCTGTTGTTTTTTTATGTTCTAGGATGTCTGATTATATCACGGGTGAAACAATTCATGTAAATGGTGGTATGTATTTTAGTTGACATTACAATATAAATATCTATTAAGAATTTTAACTATAGGGAAAATATGTCAGAAGAAATTTCAAATAAAGTAAAAAAAATTGTTGCAGACCATCTTGGAATAGAAGAGGCTAAAGTTACAGATGAGTCAAGCTTTATAGATGATTTAGGTGCTGATAGCTTAGATACGGTAGAGTTAGTTATGGCATTTGAAGAAGAATTTGGTTCAGAAATCTCAGATAGCGATGCTGAAAAAATCTTAACCGTAGGTGATGCAGTAAAGTTTATTGAAAATAAAGCAAACTAATTTTTAAATTAAATGTCCAGCTTTAAAAAAGGTGGAATGTTTATCCTCTCTTCACCTTCAGGTGCAGGAAAAACCACTTTAGTTAAAAAGATTACTAGAAATAAAAATTTTTCAGTTTCAATTTCACACACTACAAGATTTCCAAGACCAAAAGAAAAAAACGGAAAAGATTATTATTTTATTTCGAAAAATAATTTTAAAAAATTAATTAGAATGGGAAAATTTTTAGAGCATGCAAAAGTATTTAATAATTATTATGGCTCAGCAAAAGATTTGGTTATAAATAAACTTAAAAAGGGTAAGAATGTTGTATTTGATATCGACTGGCAAGGCACAAGACAAATTAGAAATAAAAATCTAAATTATAAATTGCATACAATTTTTATTTTACCTCCATCAAAAAAAGAGCTTTTAAAAAGATTAATCAAACGAGAAAATAAAAATATGAAAACTGTAAGGAAAAGAATGAAAGGATTTAAAAAAGATTTATCAAAATGGAAAGAATATGATCAAGTTGTGATTAATGATGATTTAAAAAAATGTTACTATAAAATAATGAATGCAATAAGAAAGAATAAAATTCATTTTGACAAAGAAATTATTAAAAAACATGTAAATAAATTGTTAAGTTAATTTTTCAAAGTATTTACATATTTCTATATAGTTATTTATATTTAAATTTTGTGGTCTTAGATTTAAATTAATATTTAAATCTTTTGCAACGTCATGATAATTTTTGAATAATTTTTTCATTGGCTTTCGAATCATTTTTCTTCTTTGATTAAAAAAAGTATTTGTAATATATTCCAAGTTTTTTGAACTTTTTATGTGTTCTATTTTATTTTTAGGTTTAAGAACAACCAATGAACTCCAAACTTTAGGAATAGGATAAAAACTTTTTGGAGATATGTCAAAAATTTTTGATTTATTCATTTTCCACGACGATAAAATTGATATTCTGCCATATTGCTTTGTATTAAATTTGGCTATAATTCTTTCAGCTACTTCTTTCTGAAAAACAAAAATAAATTCAGAAAAAATTTTATTTAAATTTTCTAATTTAATTATTGATGTCAATATTTTAGTTGAGATATTGTATGGCAGATTTCCAAAAACTTTTATCGGCTTTTTAAAATTGAAATTGTGATAGCATTTCAATATGTCATTATTTATTACTTCTATCCTTTGACCAAATTTTTCTTTTAATTCATCTGACAGAAATTTATCCTTTTCAACAACTATTAATTTGTTAGGTTTTTTTTCTAAAATTTTTTCTGTCAGCCTACCTGTCCCAGGACCAATTTCTAATATTAAATCATCCTCTCTTATTTTTCCGGTCGAAATTATATCATTTAAAATTTTTTCATTTATTAAAAAATTCTGACCTAAATTTTTTTTAGGTTTCATTTTATTTAAATTTTTTTATAAATTTCATTGCATATATAAATGATGCTGGATCTGACTTGTTTTTGCCTAGCATTGATGAATTTGGCCCATGATCTGGAGAAATTCTAATAAAAGGAAGTCCAATTGTAATATTAATTGCATTAAAATTAAATATAGTTTTTATTGGAGTTAAAACTTGATCATGATACATGCCTACAATGACGTCGAATTTATTGATATTTTTTTTTAAAAAAAAAGTATCAGTCGAAAATGGTCCAGATATATCAATTTTTTTTTTCTTTAATAATTTTATTGCCGGTCTAATAATTTTATCTTCTTCACTATAATTATCTATTGTCTCACAGTGTGGGTTTAATCCAAGCAAGGCAAATTTAACTTTTTTCTTAAGTATTTGCTTATAGAATTTATTAATTTTTAAAACATTATTTAAAATTTTATTTTTTGTTATATTTTTTGTAACATATTTGATTGGTATGTGCGTTGTTAACGGAGAAACAGATAATTTGTCATTATAAATTAGCATTACTTCATTTCTTGAATTTGTTTTCTTTGATAAATATTCGGTTATTCCTGAGAATTTTTTATTTAAAAAATTTTTTTTTGATATTGGACCATTTATAAATATAAATTCTTTATTATTATTTCGTATAATCTCTAATGCTTTATTGAAACATTTTTCAATATAATCTTTTGAATTTCCACTAATTTTTGAAAATATTTTTTTGAATTTAAATTCAATATTTATAATATTTATAATATTACTTTTAGCATCAATATAATTTTTAATAATATTTATATTTATGTTATACTTTAACTTTTTTATTTGATTTTCAAAAAGTTTTACATTTCCAATAATTATAATTTTTTTTTTGTTGATTTTTTTTTCTGAGAAATATTTAGCAATGATTTCAGAAAATATACTGAAAGGCTCTCCCAAAACAATTATAATATATTTAGTTTTCATTAATTTTCGTATTTTGTTTTAATTTTTTGAAATATAAAAGAGAAAATTGATTTAATTGGTTGTTTCTCTCAAATTTTACTAAGTCTTCAAGTTCTTTATTAATATCATTTACTTGCTTCATTTCTCTTTTATTATTTATTTTTAAAATTAAATAACCATTGGGATATTCAATAGGTGTTGTGATTTCATTTATTTTCATTTTTTTTAAAATTTTACTTAAATTTTTAGATAGTAAAGTTTCTTTAATCCATCCAATCTGTCCCCCTTTATTATTGCTACCAGCTATACTAAATTTAGAAGCTGCATTTTTAAAATTGGTCGAGTTTATATAATCAATTATTCTAATGTATTTTGAATTAAAGTTTTCTGATTGATCAAGTTCAAAAAGAAGTTCTGATAAGTTATATTCATATTTTTTGTTATTTTTTAATTGATCTCTCAGTTTTTCTTTTAATTTATTTCTATTTATTTTTACCAAAGAATTAAATTTTCTAAAAATTAAGTCATTCCATAAAGCTTCATATTTAACCTTTTCTATAATTTTATTATATTTAATACCGTTTTTTCCTAATAAATTACGAAATTCGTCTTCATTTTTTACTTTTTTAAATTTGAAAAGATTATTTTTTATTTCGTTTAAAAACTTTTCATTTGGTTGTTTTTTAAAAACTTTATCAATTTCCTTCTTTTTTATAATTTCTCTTACAAGTGTATCAAGAGATATTTTTAATATCTCATTTTCTGGAATTTTGCTTAGGTTTGGTCTTAGAAATAATAAATATTTTTTTTCATTTAAAATGTCAATATTAGTTATAATTTCATCATCAATTTTGTATTTTATTTCAATTTGAGAAAACGAAAGCGAATTATAAAAAAAAATAATTAATATAAAAAATAATTTTTTTAATCTAAGCATTTTTTATTTGCCAATTAAGCTACCTACATTAGGTACTCCTAATTCAGTAAATGGAATAATTTTGACAAGGAAAGATAAGCTTTGATTTGGTTTTAAATTACCATCTCTATAAAAAGATTTATTATAATTTAAATTAATCGATATACAATCTGAGAAATATGTATAAATCAAATCATAGTATTCTGTAAAATCATCTCGTAAATTTTTTGTAGATTCGAAAGAAAATTTATTCTCCCCATTTGGTTTAAATGTTGTTCTATTTAAAACATTTTCAGTATCTCCAAAATCGTGATTTTCTGTATAATAATTAAAATTAGTAAAAAAATTATTAATATTAAAATCTAAATTTATTCCATCTAAATTTGAGTATTCGAGATCTCTATCATAAGAGTAACCATAACCAATTGCTAAATTATCGTTAAATCTATAATTAATATCTCCAAATATATCAGAACGTGTTTTATCTAATTTAGATTTTGATGGAAGATTATGGTCTTTTTTATGTTTAATCACATTTGCTACTTTAAACTCAAAATTATCAGGTCCCTTGCTATTTATTCTATTAAATTCAAAACCGACAGTTAGAGCCTCTCCACCTTCTACTTGTGAGGATGTTTCAATTCTATTTAAGTTGAAGGCATTATAATAATTAAGTTTAAGATCATTAGATGATAAATCACTATTTCCATTAGGACTATATCTAAAAGAAATTTTAGGACTTATAATATGCTTATAATCTTCTATTTTTTTCTGCAAAGGTAAACTGGTATCTATTTTAAATGTTCCAAATAAATTATAATTTAATTCTTCTCCAGAATTTGTTGATTCATCTAGGTAGTCGTTTGAATTTTTTATTAGCAAATCATAGTTTGTTGACATTCCTATTTTATTAATAAACTGATTTGAAGAAAATAAAAAATCATTTGTAATAACACTTTCAGTAATATTTGTATTATAATTCTTATTATAGCCATATGAATTAAAATTGAAATTACCATTATAACTTTCAGGTATTTCTATAGTTTTAGTAAAATTAAAATCAGGGAAAATATATTGGTATCTATCATGATAATTCTGTGACAAATCTTCAAAAACCTTAAAAGATGTGGTTAGATTTGAATTTTTAAAATCCCAATTAATATCTAAGTTTGATAGTAAAAGACCATCATCTTGGATCAATAACGAATTTTCATATAATTTGTGATTTTTTAAATAGTTATCTCCCTCAACATCTTGCAAGTTTAATTTGAACGTAGCATAATCGTTAATTCTTCCTACTTGATTATAAAACAGGTGTGATTTTGTTCCTTCATTACCTACTAGCAAGCTAAAATCACTTATAATATTGGAATTTAGAAGTGCCTGTCTGTACTCGTTCTGTAATAAGAAGCTTTTGTCAGCATAATATCGTGGTCTTAAAGTTAAGTCCTTATCTATTGATATCACTTTAAAATACGGAAAATTTACAGCAGTCCCGAACCTACTCGAGCTTGAATAAGATGGAGTTAAAAATCCAGATTTTCTTTTAACTGATGGATCAGGATGATTAAAATAAGGAAGATAAAATACACTATAATCGAATATTTTAAACCAAGAGTTTTTGTATTCAAATATTTTTCTATTTTTGTCATGATTAAATTCATCAGAGTTTAATTCCCAGGCTCTACATTTTTTATTCTTTATATTACATGTGCTAAAAACTCCTTTATAAATTTTTAAATCATCGTCGTTAGAGTATCCACTCCTTCCTCTTAAAATAGGTTCATTGTCCGGATTTCCAAAATAGGCTTTTTCAAACTCAACTTTTATTTCTTTACCCGCAATTTCATTATTTGTGAGATTAATTACTATATCCTCAAAAAAATATTTATTATCCTGATTATCTAATATTACAGCTTTCTTTGATGAGATAATTTCTTCATTTGTGTCCAACAAAAACTTTTCTTCTAACTTGTATAAATTTTGATCATTATCTTCTATAGATGTTTTCTCATTACTAAATATTCTATTTAGATTTCGATCAAAATAAACATTTCTAGAATTAATTTTATATTTATCTTTAACAACCATATAAGTAGCATCATTGCTGTATATTAAATTTTTTATTTTATTATAAATAATTCTATTACTTTCTATTATTACATTATTAATTTTATCTTTAAATATAACGTTATCTGTAAATATTGTAACTTCCGTCTCTTTATTATGCTTTGCTTTATTTGAAGTTATTTCAATTTTTTCTAATGGAATAATCGCCTTCGAATTGTATGCAAAAATAATATTTCCATTATCTTTTATATCCATTTTAGATGCTTCAAATTCTATTTCTTGAGAAAATACTTCTGTACAGATAAAAATAATAAATATTAATTTATAAAAATTTTTAATTTTCATTGACTTTAATCAAACCCATATTACAAATTAAAAAAAGAATTATCAGAGGCAGCCATACTGATAAGTAAACTGGTAACGCACCTTTATTTCCAAGTATTCCAGAAAAATAATTTACATAATAAACTAAAACAGAAATGAAAATCCCAAAAATTATTACAAAAAATTTAGATTTTACTTTTTTCAATCTATTTATTATTATAAATCCTAAAACTGTCATCAAAATATAAAATATTGGTAAACTATAAAGCTTATACAAGTGTATTTTAATATCAGTATTTGAATATCCTATTTTAAAATAACTGTTAGATAGTTTGTGTAACTCATAAATATTTAAGGCATTAAGGTTTGCAAATAGATTTGAAATAATTTCACCATTAAATGAGGAATTGTAAACATAACTCTTAAATTTATTTTTATTTCCACTTTTATTTAAAATTGATACTTCACTAAGTTGCCAATTTTTTGACAATATATTTGCGGTTTCGGCAATAATTGTAGTTTTGTTATTATAATACTTATCAGCCTCAGTTATAGTTATTGATTTTAACTTATCCGCATCAAATTTTTCAGCATGTATAATGTATAAATTTTGATCAATTTCTTCTTTTATCCATAATCCATCGTCGTTTACAACAGCCAAATATTCGTTCGAGTTAGAAAAACTATTTTTTGTGTCAAGATATTTACCCTTCAAAGCAGAGGAAAATGAGTAGAAAAACAAAAGTAATAGAACTCCAATAATTCCTGAAATTATTGTTAAGTGTGAAATTAATTGAAAGTTGCTTATTCCATTTGAATTTAAAATTTCAAGTTCGTTTTTTTCAATTAAATTAAGATAAAATAGTTTTACTGATATTAAAAAAGCAAAAGGTAAAACTTCGAATATGAGTGACGGGGCATTCAATAGGGATAAGTAAAAAATAAAGTACGTTTCAGCTCCATATTTTTCAGCAAATCTTATTTCATCAAAAAAATTAATTATTACTATAATACAAAAAAATATGAAATTTATTATTAAAAATCTTTTTACAAATAATGAATAAATATATGATTGGTATTTTTTTACTATCATAAATGCCTATAATTAAAATTTGATTTAATAAAAATATAAACATAAAAAATTATAATAAACAAAAAAGGAAGTACTAAAAAAAATAATTCAAATTCTAATTTTGTAGATATAAACTTATAACTCAATTCAGAAAATAAAATAATAATAAACCCGATTATAAATAAAAAACTTTTAAAATAATTTTGTAGATAATTAATATTTGATTTAAAAATTACTAAAGAACTTATTAAAGATAAAATTATAATATATATTGGATTTATAATTCTTTTAAATGTTTCCTCATAAATATCTAATATAACAAAAGAATTATCTTCACCACATCTCTGGCTAATATTTTTTCTACTTATAATAAATTTTTCTAAACAAGATAATAAGAATGAAGTATGCATTTCATTTAATTTACTTGTCTTTCTAGTTTTAGAATTAAATTTCGATAATTCGTAAGTAGTCTCTTGAAATCCTATATCAAAATTTCCATTGATGTTTATATTAGTTATATTTCCATCTAAAAGTTTAAAATTAAAACCTTTATTATCTTTAAATAACTTACCCTTGTTTGCTGTAATTATTTTTGTTTCACTGTTTTTCATCTGCTCTTTGATATATATTCCTTTCATGTTTCCGTCTTGATTACTTTCTTCTACAAAAATTGTTAAATTTTGCATAACATTTGAAAATTTTTTTTCTTCAATAAGCTTAGGAAAAAATTCCATAGATGAGTCATTTAGATATTGTTGTGCCATATTTTGTGTAAATGGAACCAAATAAATATTTAAAGCAAGTTGAATAAAGACAAATAAAAAAGAAAATTTTGCTATAAAATTAATAAAGGAAATCTTTTTTATACCATTGGTCCAAAAAACCAAAATTTCATTATTTTCAACATATCTTTGCAAAACTACAAATAAAGTTAAGAAATAAGTAAAAATTAGAATTTTACTAAATATTTTAGGAATAATTAATATTGAGTAAAAAAAATATACACTAATGGCATGACCTTTTTCAGTAACAATATCTAGTAAATTAACTCCTTGGATTACCCATATAATTGATGTTATTGCGAGTGACGACAATAAAAAGAATGACAAAATATCATATGATAGTTTACGAAATATTAATTTATTCATTGAAATTATAAATTTTATAAATATACAACATTATCTATTAAATATTTCAAAAAAATGAAGCTAAAATTAGATTTTGTAA